>Ga0082207_1000140_pt1 | contig 41039 bp, 31 predicted proteins | sample LakMenEpi10Aug09_FD_71540 | JGI IMG/M metagenome (GOLD analysis project Ga0082207, IMG submission 71540) | reverse complement strand
AAAGATGTCCTCCCAGGTGCTATCGGCTCGGTTCGCAAAGTGAATTGGCCCGTTGCCGCTTGCTGACCCGGCAATGCGGAAGTCTGCCTTAACTCCCCAACAAGCGTCATCGGAGGGATCGGTTGCTCGGCTGTTGGAATCGGAATGTCCGCTTCGCTCACGCGTAACGACCAAGCCGTCTGATCGACCGTATCGCGAGCCAATACCACCGCCTCTGCGACGCGTATTCGTCCAGTAAATCCAACGGAACCCGAAGCGCTCGATTCAGGCTGCGCCTTGCTACTGGTTTGCAATAGTGGCTTGATCGCCTCTTCGAGACTTGTCGTCCCAGGATGCACTTCCAGTGCGACCGATACATCGCGCAAAGTTATCGTCCCGAGCCGTCGGTAATTGGTTATCAAGGAAAAGAGAGTCAGTTCAGTATCGATCGACCCAACCTTGACAAGCTCAGAACCCCGATCGTCAACTAAACGCAACCCTTGTACCCCAAACGATTGAATCCAGCCTCCTTTCAACGGACCGAAGTCAATTTGGATCGGCGCCAAACCCGATCGCTGATTGATTTGCGAGATGAGCCAAGCTCGCTGCTGCAGTAGAATCGTCGGGGCCGCAGCCAGAAAACCCACAGCCACCAACGCCCCTATGGCAAACGCACGCCTCCATTTCGATCGCTTTCTTTTTTGGCGATCTTTTGCTAAACCAGAATCCGCATGTTGGCCGTTGTTATGATCGGATCGAACTCTTCGCATCGCTTTTCCAACCTTGATTGTGTTCCAATTGCTAGCATTAATGACCTACTTGGCGCAAAGGCCCTTGGATTAAGCTAGAGAAGGCAGATTACTCTTTTTCGGTTCGAAACTGCCAGATCGATCTTTGTGCGATTGCTGACGATTTGCTACAAGCGACTCTTGGTTCAATCCGCTTGGCCGTATCAAGTCCAATAAAGGTCACCCTCAGGATGGGAGTCTTTCGCATGAATATCCATTTACACCATTACGTTTGCCGTAGCGTCCTTGCCGGATTGATCGTACTTGCTGGCATGCAAATCCATTTGGACTCAAACTCGATCGCCCGGGCAAGCGATCATCCTGTACCTAGCGACACTTCGACCCGTAAAGGAGTTGTTGCTTCCGAAGAATCTCAGTGCCAAGACGAGTCGCAGCAAGCGATTGAATCCACAACGAGCAAACCCAAAAGCGAGAAAAGTTCGCAATCTCAGGCGACCAAAGATTCAAACCTGCAAGCCAACGTAACGCTGGCTCAGTGGGTAAGCGACTGGATGATAAATCCACGCAAGTTTACTGCTAGACTTGCGATCCATGGCGTGGTACCCGAAATCGAGCTACAAGCAGTGATTCCAGCCGCTCAGCAAAGGATCTGCGCCAACGGCAAGTGCTATGAAGTTGACGAAAAGGTTGTCGAAGGGAAACCGTGCGATGAGCCTATGCCATCCGATAAGGATTCTCGCGACGAACCGATCGTTGAAGCTCCCGTAGCACCCCCGATTCCGCCAAGTTTTCCTTTTGCTTTCCAAGGCCAGCAAGAGGACACCTCGATCTTTGAATTTCAAATCGAAGGATCGCCCCGTGCCTTAGGGTACATGAATCAGGATACTACCGAAGCTGGTAACGAGATTCGGGACGTCTATGGATCGCTTTCCCAGGTTCAAGTAACGGTTCCTGCTAGCACCCTTGTGGCCTACTTGGTCGCGCACGCTGAGAATTCGGTACGACTCGAAATGACCGAGCAGCTTGCAGCCGAGCGAGCGATGTACGCACAGCGCTACGAATTGCTCCTTCAGCACAATCAGCAGTTGCAAACTCAGTTGGCGGTACTGGAAGCTCGCCATCGCACCGATGAGTCATTGGCCATGCGAGTTGATCCAACTCCGCAGGCCGAACAAGAAGATCGCTGCAAAAGCTTGACCGCCTCGAAAGAGGATTGGGATTCGATCCAAGAAGATCTTTCGAACATGCGACGTCAAATTGCAAACCTGAAAAATAGTAGCCCAATTCCATTTGCACAAAGCAATATTGGAACTCAAGCGGAAAATCCCTCGCGGCAACCCCAAGCTTGGCGAACGGCCCGCTCGATCCCTTATGTTCCTGTTTTTCCCTCGGCAGGCAAGACGACCAATACAAACAGGAAATAGCTGACTACAATCATTGAGCAGTGTGAAGCTTCGCTTCATCTTTGGACTCTCTCAAGTAGGTAGGAAATATGTGCGGCATTGCGGGTGGGGTATGGTCGGCCCAATCATCGGGTTTGTCCATCGAACAACTCCGCGCGATGACCGATTCGATCCGCCATCGAGGCCCGGATGATGAGGGGCTATGGATCTCTCGACCAAGCCAGCAAGCCAACCATTTGGTTGATTCCACTTGGCACTCAGGAGTGGCACTAGGCTTCCGGCGACTGTCGATCATCGACCTGGATACCGGTCGCCAACCGATGGCCAACGAGGATGCCTCGATACGGTTGGTTTTCAATGGTGAGATCTATAACTATCGCGAATTGAGGCATCGTCTAGAGGGTGCTGGACACCGCTTCAGTTCTCAGAGCGATACTGAAACCATTGTTCATTTGTACGAAGATCTCGGTACCGATTGCTTCAAACACTTCAATGGCATGTTTGCTATCGCCTTGTGGGATGCCAAAAAGGATCGATTGATCCTCGCGCGAGATCGACTGGGCAAGAAACCTTTGTTCTATTGGCACCATGGCGATGAGATCTACTTTGCCAGCGAGCTAAAAGCCCTTCGCTGCGTGCCGGGTTTCCCTCAGACACTCGACTATGGTGCTATTGATGCTTATCTGACCTACCAGTATGTCCCCCATCCGAAGACAGTTTATCAGGGGGTTTATAAATTACCTCCGGGTCATTTTCTGGTCTTCGAAAACGGACGTGTGGAGCTTCAGAATTATTGGGATATCGACTGGTCGCACGAGTCTCCGATAAGCATTGAGCAAGCGAAAAGCGAGCTTAGGCAACGACTCACGGCCGCCGTCGAACGGCGATTGCGAAGCGATGTGCCTTTAGGCGCCTTTTTATCCGGAGGTATTGATTCCTCATTGGTTTGCTCGATCGCTCAAAAGATGCTGCAAACCCCATTGAAAACTTTTGCGATCGGATTTTCCGAAGCCGACTTCGATGAAACTCAGTACGCAGCCTCGGTGGCCAAGCATCTTGGAACCTCGCATGAACGGTTCGAGGTTCAACCTGATGCAGTGAACATTCTTGATGCAATAGTTGATCACTACGACGAACCCTTCAGTGACTCGAGCGCCGTACCAACTTGGTATCTGTGTGATCTCACCCGACAAAACGTCACTGTAGCTCTCAGCGGAGATGGAGGCGACGAACTTTTTGGAGGATACGAGCGCTACCGTGCACTGCAACTGAGCGAACAATATCAAAAATGGCTGCCCGCTGGTTGGTTGTCTCGATCGCGACTGATTCGAAGTCTTCCAGACTCGACCGCTCGTCGATCCTTGGGACGCAGAATCCGTAGATTCTGCGAAGCTCTCGGGCAAACTGCTCCGAGACGCTACATGAATTGGATTCAGATCTTTGGCGAGGCGGCTCGTATTGAGCTCTACCAAGACGCATTCATCGAAACGCTACCGGATCAAGATCCTTTTATGTTTCTCAATACCGCATGGGAAAAAGCCAACCCAAAGAAGCGCGACCCGATGAGCTGTGCAATGGCAGCCGATCTGCAAAGCTACGTCCCTTGCGACTTGATGACCAAGGTTGATATGGCTTCGATGAGACATTCGCTTGAAGCCAGGCAGCCGTTTCTCGATTACACGCTCGTCGAATGGGCGATGAGCCTTCCATTGGAACTAAAAATGCGCAGAGGGCGTGGTAAGTGGCTCTTGCGAGAGACCTTCAAAAATGATTTGCCAGCAGAGATCTGGACAAGGCCCAAGATGGGTTTTGGAATTCCGATTGCTAAGTGGTTTCGAACATCGCTCAAGGAACGGACGATCGATGCGCTTCTTGGCTCAGATGCTCGTTGCCATCGAATTTTCCGACCCGAGGCTCTCAAGGCCCTTGTCGATGAGCACATGCAAGGTCGGGTCAATCAAGGGTACCGACTCTGGAATCTGCTGGTTCTTGAACTTTGGCTCCGCAAGTGGAACCCGAGTTAAGCAAGAAACGCTTAGATCGACCAATCCCAAAACAGCTTCTGATCGGATTGCTTTCGAGCTTGATTGTAAGCCCATAGATAGAGATCCTTGCGATCGGCAATCGCGCGACGTTCATCATGGGTCAAATGACTCAAGAGCTGAACCGTAAATCCATCAGGGACACGACTCGGATCGGTGTCAGACTCCATTGGACCTTCTGTCCACAGAGCCCCATAGCGTCGAATTCGATTCTGTACCATCGCTTTGCTCGGGATCTTAGGTAACCGTTAAGGACTCTCGCTGGCAGACTAATGACTCTAAGAGCCTCCATCTGCCAAACGATAATCCTTGTCCATTAAACCGCTTCGAAAATGCTTAGCAAGTTCCACAGCATACAGGGGTGCCACCCATAGACACGCAGCATGAGCAACCTGCTTCGCAGCATGCCGACAGAGCGTCGCAGCATGACTGAAGCATTTTGCAACAAGCAGCATCGCCACTACAACAAGTGATGCAACAACCGTTTTCAGTCATCTCACACTTGGTATGACCACAGCACAAATTGCATTGAAAAACAACTTGGCCATTCCATAAACAGCAGCAATTGCAAACGCCGCCTTGAAGCATTTTGCAAAGATTTTGCAAGGCGCCACAAGCAACATCGTCGTCGCAGCAGCAATGAATCTTGATACCACCTTGGCACTTCTCAAACTTGAATGTGCATCGTGGAAGAATGCAAGCATTGGCGGTAGTTGGTGCAGAATTGCTTGCACCGAAAACATTTGCGTTGCCATTGGGCAAGCGATCCATCATGACCGTAGACATTCGAACGTCTCCTTCACAGAAAAACAACAGTCAAACGACAGCGATTTCCGGTGGTCCGGTCAACCGAGAGGGGAGGAACTCCTTTCCCACCGAGGATTAGTCTAAGCGATATTGTCTATTGCCGTCAACATGGACTAGCGGCAGGTTGTGAGCGTCTGGGTGGTTTGAAAGACGGTTGCCGACGTGATATTGGGCATGCGGGGTCGAGGAATCCCACTTTTGCTGCCAATGGGCAAGCTGCTTTTCGATGTCTTGGAGGGTCTGAATGCTTTCAAGGCTCAATTTACTCCACAATTCGATCGACTGTTGCTCCTTGACTGCGATCAAGGTGCTCGAGAGCTGATCCCACTGAAGTTGGGTTTCTCGCAACCAACGCTGTTTTCTTTGTTCGAAAGCCGACTCGATTTCAAAGAGAGTCCGTGGCTCGACCACTACTGACTCCCATGCTACCGGGATGCTTCGCCCTTTAGAGACCTTGCCAGGACTTGCATTCTGGCGGAAGCTCATTGTCAATGGGCTCAAACGTAAAGCGAGTTCCTCAGAGGACTCGATGGTATTGGCCCAAGGAGCTGTGATGCTCACGCTTCGATCCTCTTGAGTTTGCTGAACTTCCACACGAATACGGCTGGGATTGGCTTTGAAAGCTGGATGGTCTTTGGACGTGTACCAAAAGCAATTCATGTAAAGGGAGCTATCCTCGGAGCTTGAGCTTCGTTGACCGAGGCGATCTTCGGCTTGGATCTCCAGGACTCCTTGTCCATTGGGTAGTTCGAAGTTCCAAATAGAGGTCGTCGGTAGACTAGAAGGTGCATCCCAGGTCCATTGGCAGCTTTGGCACTCGAATGGGACCTGAATGCCACCTGCTTTCGGGTCAAATAGCACTCCGCTTAAGGAAGCTTTACGGATTAGCGTCGTGCTATTGGGATTGGTTTTAGAGTTGTTATTTCGGCGCGGGCTCATGGCACGAGCCACGACATCGCAATAGGCCAAGACCGTCGGTGTGACACGCTGGGAGTAAGTGGTAGCGAGCTCATGGATTTGGCGGTTCGCATCGGGAATGATCGCAAGAGCTCTGGAACGAAACTTCTCTGAGATCGTTTCAGGGACTTGGGCCCACCGTTTGGTCAAATCCTTGGTAATTGATCGAGTTTGGATTCGTAGTTCGGCGACTCGTTGTTTGATCGCATGGTATTCCTGTGCCATCAAAGCGGCTTGCCGTCGATCGTGAAGATTCGCAGGATTGGATTCAAGCGTTCGATCTAAATTCGCTTCGAGCAGTTCGGCTCTGGTTTTCAATTCCTGCGCAGACCATAAGATCCTTGGTGCATCGCGGTCGATCAATCCGGATGCATCGCTGAGCCACGTTTCGACCCAGGATTGCAGGTCGGCAGTTGCGGAGAACTCATCGGGAACAGAGGGCAAAATCAGTCGCGTTGAACTCGGAATCTTCAGTGGAATACGAACGTTTTGAAGGTCGAGTTGATCGACAACCAAATCACCGCTCCAGAGGGATCGCAAGTCGATCTGAGCGTTTGCTTTCTGAGCAGTGATCGATTGACCGTCGCTGAGCTTGACGGTCGCTTCATGAATCTCGATCGAGCTGGTTTGATAAGAAGTTTCGAGCGACTTGGATTCAATCCGCGTCGAGAACCTCGAGGAAAGCACCGAAGAGATGATCAAACGTCGCGCGGAGTAAATCCCCAGAAGGACCAGGAGGCCAAGGGTAACAAAAGCCCAGCGACGCCATTTCATGTTCAAGTTTCCTGCTGATCCTCAGGGCTTACTAAGGTATGATCCAGAGCTCGTGGGACTTCGGATCGGAGGGCAGACAGGTGCCTGATCAAGTACCTCAAGGATTCGCAGTTGCGATTCACAGCAACGGTTTTTCGCTCAGCGTTGGTGTTTGACCCGCTTTCCAAATCGAGCTTCGTCGGCGTATGAGGCCTGCTTGAAGGATTGGTCATCGTCGACGGGCTTGCGGGATTTTGCATCTCGGTCAGCATAGAATTCCATGCGTGGTTGGATCGGGACGGAGAAACGCTCCAATAGCATCGGACAGGCGTTGGCATGAATTGAGAGCAAATAGCAATGCTTTGGAAATTTGCCCAATCCCTCAAGACTACTTGCTTTTGCTATCATTGTGATCTGGATCCATGAAGGTTTTTTTGCAAGTCAGAGAAGCAGCGATGAATAAATTCGGCGTTTTGATGGTGTGTGTCGTTATGGTTTCACTGTTATGGGCTTCGATTGGACAGGCCCAGGATCAGGATCGTCCTCCGAACGTGGTATTGATCCTAGCCGACGACATGGGTGTGTTTGATCTGGGGTGTTACTCTCGGACAGATCATAGGACTCCGAATTTGGATCGGTTGGCAAGTCAGGGGATTCGCCATACGAGTGCTTATTGTGGTTTACCGATCTGTTCGGCGAGTCGAGCGTCATTGCTGACGAGCAAGTATCCTGCGAGATTGCATTTGACGACCTATTTACCGGGCCGGGCTGATGCGGCTAGCCAACGGCTACTTCAGCCTGAAATCGAACCGGCCTTAGTACCCAGTGCAGAGACGCTGGCCGAGGCGCTCAAGCGTGCGGGCTACAGCACTGGTGTCTTTGGCAAATGGCATTTGGGAGGAGGGAATTCATCGGCCTTGAAACAAGGCTTTGATGTTAGTTTCGAGCCAAGCGGCAATGGGGATCCTCAGACGGCAGGGGGCAAGAACGAGAATCTAATCGCCCAGAAGGCGATCGAGTTTATCAAGTCTCAAGGGGACAAGCCTTACTTTTGTTATGTGCCGCATCATTCGCCCCATATCATGCTCACGGAGCAGCAGAGCAAGATCGATCGGAATTCGAAGGCTTGGAATCCGCTTTATGCGGCGGTGATTGAATCGCTCGATGAGTCGATCGGTAGTTTGCTATCGGCGATTGAGGAGTCGGGTCAAGCTGCCAACACGATTGTGATTTTTTCGAGCGACAACGGTGGTCTGCATGTACCCGAGGGGCACGCAACACCTGCGACTTACAATGGTCCGTTTCGGGCAGGCAAGGGATACTTGTACGAAGGGGGCTTGCGCGTCCCACTGATTGTTCGCTGGCCGAGCAAGATCGCAGAGGGTCGAACGATCGATGCACCGGTTTCATTAATGGACATCATGCCGACGATTTTGGAAGCGGCTCGAGTCGAAGCTGGCAAAAGCGTTGGGCCCGTGGATGGCTTGTCCCAATTTGGCGTTTGGACACAGGGCAAGGATCCCTCGGAGGATCGCGTTTTCTACTGGCACTTGCCGCATTATACCAACCAAGGGAGCAAGCCCTCGGGAGCGGTTCGCAAGGGGAACTGGAAGTGGGTGGAGGATTACGAGATGCAAGTAGGAGAGCTTTTCGATTTGAGCAAGGACGTTTCGGAACGAAACAACATTGCCAAGGCAAACCCACAGATCGCAAGCCAGATGCATCAGCTCTTGGTGGGCTGGAAGTCGTCGATTGCTGCTCAGGAATGCACGTCCAATCCCAAGATCAATCCAGAGCTCCATGCGGATATCTACATGGAACAGAACGCTTCGCTGATCGATGGTCAAACCCAGACAGCCCAGCAGATTGCTGACAACTGGGCTGCTTGGCGATCGAGCATGAACCGCGCGATCGAAAAGTCTCAACCCAAACTAAAAAACCTATCCTCTGGAATTACGCTTCTTGCGAGCGACGCGAAACCCCATGGCAAGCGGATCCGTTATGAACCGGAGACTTTCAAGAACGTCGTGGGTTATTGGACGGAGCAAGACGATTGGGTTGAGTGGCCGGTAACGATCCCCAAGGCAGGGAGCTACCGTGTCGAGTTTCACTGCGGCTGTGGTGCTGGAAATGGAGGCTCCTTGGTCGAAGTTCAAATCGAACCGCTATCCGCAGAGTCGCTAGAATGGAAAGTTCGCGAGACAGGACACTTCCAAAATATCGTCATCGAATCGTTGGGGGTCGTCAAACTGCAAGCCGGGACAGGGTTCTTGAAGGTTCGTCCCAAGACCAAGGCGGCAGCAGCGATCGCCGACATACGCCAGATCCAGCTCATACCGATCGAGCCTTAGTCGGATGCTTGCGGATTGCTCTTGGCTTGTCTGGGGCCATTTAGCAATCTACCTATCCAGGTGTTACGCACCAATAGCTGGTAACTCACCAGCAGCAGCAGGATGCTCAGGATGCTAATTGCAGAAAGCTTTCCGAAGCTGTTCCATGGTAAATCCACAACGCTGGATTGCAGGATGACCACCAAGGGCAAGTGGGCAACATAGAGCCAATACGAAGAATCCGAAAGGTAGCGGATCCAGGCCCTTTGCTGGCTGAGGCAACTGCGAAACAGTCCTATGCAGGCCAAGGACATCCACCAGGCAAACAGAGACTGACTCAGTACGGAAAGTGGCCGTATCGACCCGCTCGGAAGCTTCCAAGTATCGCGTAGTCCGAAGGTGCCCAGGTTGATCTCCAAGGCCAGAGGAAAGACCACGAACATGGTCAACGGCAAGAGCCAGGGCCAACTGCTCCCCAATCGGGCTTGGGTATCCTCGGACAAGTAATAGGTGGCTCCAAAGAGAAAGAAGACCGCGTAGAAGGCAACGATGCGGGGTGCTGGAAAAAAGCTTACCGAGGTGTCTGGGCCAAAGATGTAGCCTAGTGCTTCCATCCACAGGATCGGAACGGTTGTAATCGCAATCCAAACGAGCAGTGCCAATGGTGAATGAACCTTGAGCGAGTTCCAAGGTCTAGCGTATTTCAGCCAATACGTTTTGGTAGCGCTGAAAAACCATGCGAAGATGGCAAAGCAAACTGCATACCACCACAGGAACCACAGGAACCACAGATATGAAAAAACTGGGTAGGTGCTAAGGAGGCTCCAGATTCCTTGGAGTCTTGCGCCTGGCGGTTTTGAGGTGTCTGCAGACGTGTTGGTCGACGCGATCATATCGGAAGTCTCGTTCGCGTCACCGAGTTTTAGTTCAGTGAGTTTGTTTTCGATCAGTTCCCGTCCATGCTTGATACTTGCTGGATCGATCTTCATTCGCAGCATTCCTGCTATGATCGGTACGACTGCGGCATCGATGCGAAGGCTCTTGACAGGGGTTTCTTGATTATTGTTTTTCTTGGTGATATCAGCACCTTGTTCGAGCAGATACTCGGCGACTGGATAGTGGCCGAAGAACATCGCAGCGTGAAGCGGAGTGTTGCCGTCTGGATTTGCGATGCTCGGATCGCAACCCTGCTGGATCAGTAGCCGAGTGCATTCGAGATCACCGTGGATGGCTGCCCAACTCAGAGCGGTGGTCTGAAACTCGGGATGGAGTTCAGACCATTGAAATCCGTTTTCGAGATGTGTTTTAGCGGCTTGGGGTTGATGTTGGCCGATGGCCGCCCAGATGTTTCTCTCTGGGGGTTCGTTCTGGGCGATCTGTGTGCGTCTTTCCATTCCATCGACAACGGCTCGAAACATCACCCAGTTGCAAACGGGAACAAGTGTGATCGCGCCGATAATGCATGGCAGCAGGATTCGGCTCAAGCGGTGGGTGACCAGCGCTTTGGAGCCTCGTTTTTTCCATAGCATCGCGGTAAAAAACCCGCTGATGATGAAAAACAAATGCATACGAAATCCGTGCACCCAAGATTGAAAAACGTAGAGCGATTGACTTGCCGAAGGGTCTTGGACGACCCATGGAAATCCCAGCGCCAGCGATAGGGCTCCATGGTAAATGATCCCAAGGATCATCGCGCTTGCCCGCAGGGCGTCCAGATCGTGCCGACGATCGGGATTTCGTAGACTTGAGCTCAAAGACTAACACTCCATGCGCAGGCGGTCAGAAGCAATTCGACGACAAAGCAACGACAGTATAAACGGAACAGCCTAGTGAAAACTGACATCTTCAAACAAGATTCAAAAGGAATTCAGTTCGAGAGCGACTAGAGTCACCATTTTTTTGTAGTAACATGCACATTAGTCCCTGAGGTATCGATTCGAGGACCGAGCGGATTGTATCGTTTTGTAAAGAACCCATCGTGACCATGGTACTTGTATAAATATGCCACCTTCGGTTTTGTTGGTTGAGGACGATCGTGAGTTAGCCGAGATCGTTCGTGATTATCTTATTGAAAACGGATTTAGCGTTTCGATCGAGTTGCAAGGCGACCTTGCCGTTGGACGGATTCTTCAAGAGAGACCTGACTTGGTCGTATTGGATGTGAATTTGCCCGGTATGGATGGGTTTACCGTCTGCAAGTCGGTGCGAGATCAGTATCAAGGTGCGATTGTTATGCTTACGGCCAGAATCGAGGAGATCGACGAGGTTTTGGGGTTGGAGTTTGGTGCTGACGACTACCTGACCAAACCGGTTCGCCCTCGAGTGTTGCTGGCTCGACTCCGCACGCACCTAAGAAAGTCTCCTGCTGTCAATGCGGAGTTAGAAGATTGCATTTCGGTAGGAGGTTTGTCGGTTTATCCTAGCCGACGACACGTCGAGCTTCGCGCGGTGCCCGTCGAGCTTACCAGTGCCGAGTTCGACCTCCTTCACTTCCTTGCTCAAAGAGCGGGAAAGGTCGTCAGTCGCGCCGAACTCTATGAATCTCTCGCCGGCGAGACGTACGATCCACAGGATCGCTCGATCGATTTGCGTATCTCCAGGCTTCGCCGGAAACTAGGGGACAATCAAAGCAATCCAACGCGAATCAAGTCGGTGCGGGGAACGGGATATCTATTGTCGATTGAGCCATGATCCGCTTATTTATCAAATTTTTCCTGCTGACGGTATTGGTTCTGTTGGTATCCAAGTGGGCATTCGAGGAACTGCTTGCCAGGCGTGTTTATGCGGACCGCGAGCGAGTGATCACCGGCGTTCACCTAGGGGGATTGCGGCTGGTAGCAAGGCAATTGATGATCACCCCAGAGGATCGACGCGAAGCGATACTCGACGAAATCCAACTGCAGTTTCGGGCTCCGCTGGAACTCCGTCGCCTTGACGAATTGGAACCTAAGGAACGATTAAAGCTTAGCGAGCCTTACGGATACTCCTACCGGTTGGAGGGCAATTACACAGAGCATTTATCGATACGTTTTGACTCAAAGCAATACTTGCGATTAGGGCCATTTAACGACTATACGATCGTAGCCGTCGAGGACTCTATTTGGGGTTGGTTGCGATTGCTGACCATTCGATATGAAAGCTCTGATAAGACTCAGCCGGAACTCGATCAACTCTCTAAAGACTACGGACTACCGATCAATTTGTTCGAATCTGAGAAACTTCCGGATTCAGCGATGGATCGGTTTGCAAGTGGGCGGGATGTTGCTTTATACGTGGATCAGGGCAAGTACTATGCGGCGACGAAATTGGAAAGCTCGGATAGCTACATGCGGATTGGCCCGCTACCTGAATTCAAAGATGTCACCAAACCGACAGCACAACTCACACTGGGTTTGGCGTTTTTGAGCTCGGCGGTTCTTATCGGGCTACTTGTTCATTCGATTGGGAGAAAGTTCAATAAACTTGCTCGCGTTGCAAGAGCGATCGCTCAAGGGAACTTAGGTGCTCGGGTTGAGGAGAGCAAGGCGGGAGAAGCCCGCGAACTGGCTAAAGCCCTGAACCTAATGGCCAACAAGACCGAAACTCTTATTCGTTCCAAACGTGAACTGCTTCAGCTGGTCTCCCATGAACTTCGAACACCACTTGCTCGACTCCGATTTGCGGTGGATCTGCTCGAAGCTAAATCGGATGATACAAAACGGACACGGCGTATCGAGATCATCCATCAATCGATCAATGATCTAGACATGCTCGTCGGTGAAATTCTCGAATATGTCCGAAACAAAGAGGAGCTTCCCTCGCGTTCGCAAGAATGGATCGATGTGCGCAAAGCCATCGAACCACTATCGAAAGCCCTCGCAGAGGAATCGCCTCATTTGAATCTCGAATTCGAGTCGAATATCCCTGGACAAATACCCTTGATCTATGCCGATCGCATCGCATTTGTGCGTGTCGCTAAAAACATCATCGGCAATGCTCAGCGGTATGCAAAGTCCCGGCTGATTGTTCGAGCGTATCAAGTTCCAATGGAAACACCTCATCACCACCAAGCCAACCTAAGTAGTCCCCAGTCGCAAACTTGCGTCGAATTCGAGGACGATGGGCTAGGGATTCCAGAAGACAAGTGGCGAGATGTCATCGAGCCCTTTGTGCGAATCTCCGACCCAAATTCCGGTGTACCCGGCATACCGAGCCATGGTCATTCACGGAATCATTCAGGTCACAAGAATCATATCGGGATCGGACTAGGGCTAACGATCGTCAACCGGATTCTCAAGCAACATGGTGGCTCGATCCAGATTGGTCGGGGAAAACTAGGTGGCTGCATTGTTCGTACGTATTGGCCGAATCCTGCAAGTCAGCCACCTATGGTTTAGCGATCTGCGACTTGCGTAGCGAGTTTTAGGACTCGCAGCGCATTACCGTAGAGCACTTTGTGGATCGCTTCTTCTTCGTATCCGCGCCTGAGCATCAGTTCGGTGATGACCGGATACTTTGCTACATCCTCGATGCCTGCTGGCAGTTTGGATATGCCGTCAAAATCGGATCCAAGCCCCACGTGATCGATCCCAGCGACTTTGATTACATGCTCGATATGATCGACAATGATCTCAGCTTGGCCAGCGGGATAAGGATTCTTCAATTGCCACTGTTTGATCTGGCGCTCTTGGTCCTCTTTGCTGTTGGGATACTTGGCCTTGAGCTCTTTTCGCAGAGCCGATAGTTGCAAAAGGACTTTTGCGGATTCTGGGACCACGAATCCTGAAAAGAAATTGATCATCACAACGCCACCATTTTTGGGTAACTCGGCAAGAACATCGTCGGGGACGTTCCGGGGATGATCGGCGATAGCTCTGGCCGAAGAGTGGGAGAATATCACCGGAGCTTTCGATATGCGCAGCGCATCGTGCATGGTCGCTGGTGAAACATGGGAGATATCGACGAGCATCCCGAGGCGATTCATCTCCAAAACAACTTCTTCTCCGAAAGGGCTTAGCCCATCGCTTCGTGGTACATCGGTGGCCGAGTCGGCCCACTCAAGGGTCTCGCTATGGGTAAGTGTCATGTAGCGAGCTCCCATCGAGTGCAACTGTCGGAGTTTTCCTATCGAGCCTTCAATGCTATGACCTCCCTCCATCCCGATAAGCGATGCGATCTTGCCTGTGGCTTCGATGCGTTCGACATCCTGAGCATTCAGAGCCAGTTCGAAGGTTTCTGGATACAGGGCGATCATTTTATGAACCAAATCGATCTGCTCTTTGGTCGTCTGGAAAGCGTTTCCTGCTGCGATGGTTTCGACCGGAACGTAGACCGACCAAAACTGGGCTCCGACATTGCCAGCACGAAGTCGGGCGATATCCGTGTGGAGTTTGGGCTGGGGTTTGGAAATATCCAACTCGTCAAAAAGCTTGGTAGTCTTGGTACGAACCTCCCAAGGCAGATCGTTATGACCGTCAAAGACGTACCCTCGTTGATGGATTGCAGCAGCTCGCTCGGAGATCTGATATCGATTGGGGGCGTCCTGCTGGGCCTTTAAAATGCCACACACTAAAATGCCACACACGAAGGCTATGTAGATTGCTAAAGCCATCTGCAGCGAGCTAAAGAAGGATCGATTATTGAAAACCATTAGAGATGATCCGAGTTGATTGCCGTAGGAATCCAAAACGCAACGAAGTTTACCACGAAACGGACTGCCTTAGGATAAGCGATCCGATTAAACTGAAGGTCTATGGACTATAACACTCGGTTGGTGATTCTCGGTTGCGCGATGCTCGGAGCCGTCTGCGGCTTAGTCGGTGTTTTTTTGCTTTTGCGCAAACGTTCATTGATCGCTGATGCGATCTGCCATGCGTCTTTGCCAGGAATCGCAATGGGTTTCTTCGCTAGCCTTGCACTAGGGGGCCAAGGCCGAGAGCCCTTGGTACTCTTGGCTGGAGCGGCCATAAGCGGGATTCTTGGTGGCTTGGCCGTCATAGGACTTCGACGCTACACGCGACTCAAAGAAGACGCTGCGCTTGGAATCGTCCTTAGCGTCTTTTTCTCTCTTGGAATGGCTCTGCTTAGTTTGGTACAGCAGACCGAATCGGGCAATGCGGCGGGACTCGAAGGTTTCATCTACGGCAATACCGCCGGAATCGTAGCCCAGGATGCCAAGCTCATCGCGATGGTATGCATCGGCGTAACGGCAGGTGTGTTGCTTTTGCGAAAAGAATTGCAACTGCTTTGTTTCGATCCGGCTTATGCGTCAGCCCAGGGATGGCCTGTGTTGCTCTTGGATCTGATCCTCATGAGTTTTGTTCTTCTGATCGTGATCGTGGGGACTTCGATCGTGGGGGTATTGTTGGTTGTGGCCATGGTAGTCATTCCGCCTGCGGCTGCTCGGTTTTGGTCGGACCGTCTTGATTGGAACCTATTGGCTAGCAGCTTGATCGGATTGACTGCAGGGATCCTCGGAGCGCTGAGCAGTTGGCGTATTGAGCATGTCCCTTCGGGCGCATCGATGGTTCTCTTTGCAGCGGCACTTTTTGCAGTAAGCCTATTTATTGGAATGCGTCATGGCATTCTTTGGCGATTGCGTCAAAAGTATGTTCTTAGGTGGCAAGCCGACCAAGAGCACCTCTTGCGAGGCGTCTACGAATTGCTTGAGGGTGAGCAAAAAGCCCCTGCGATGCATGGAGATTTAAGATCCGACGAAGTGGAAAAAAAGCGTATTGCGAACAAGCTCGGTTGGACGGATCGACATTTTCGCCGGGTAGCAAATCAATTGGTTCGAAAAGGGTGGCTGATCGATCGCGGCTCAAGCTCGCTGGTACTCAGTTCGACAGGGATCCAACAGTCCCACCGCGCGGTTCGACGTCACCGTCTCTTGGAGTTGTATTTCTCCCGCTGGGCAGATCTTAGTCCCGATGCGATCGATCGGTGTGCGGACTACACCGAGCATGCGCTCGATGACGAGTTGCTGGCTAGACTCGAACGCGATGCGATGGATGTCGGAAGCCGCATCGATCCTCCCCCGAGTATCCATCCTGTGGGATAACACTCTGAGAGCTTAAGACTCTTTACAAGCGAACGAATCCTTGAGGATCTCAGGGGACAACTTTCCGTATCTCAGGGAATTTCCTGTTTTTAGGTTCACGAAGGTGATCAAAGCTGGGGCAAAAAGACCAGGATCGACTTTGTAGAAGTCGTATTGGTATTCGCGGAAGGTCTGTGCAAAGGGTTTGCCGAAATCCTTCGAGGCGATGCTCGGAACCTTGGCCCCGATCGATTCGATGTCCGAGTCGCTACCATCGACCCACAGGGTGACTTGCCCCCCATAGAGAATTGCATCGTTGGTTCGACCAATGCCTTCAGCAAAGTCCTTGGCCATTGGAGGAATCGGAGCGGTGCCATGCGCAGAAACGACCTTATGAAGATCGAAACCAAGTTCGTGCAATTTGTGCATCGCCGTCTCGATCGACCTTGCGACGACCTGAAGGACACCTGCGATACTTCGTGTCGGAGCGACACAGAGAGTGGTTTGGTCGATGCCAACCCCACATTCGGTGGCGATCCAATGGAGAATTTCAGGCGATGGAATCTCGTCGCATTCGAGTACCCCGACGGCGCAAGGCGACGGATCATCGATACCCAGTTGATCGAGTACTTCTTCGCGCTTTCGCTTTGCTCGCATGGGGCCTGAGCCCATGGCGAAGAATTTGCCTTGAGCGACCTTCCAACCGGCATACTGAGCAGCCATGCAAGCCGACACAGGGTCGTCGGTGGTAACCTGCAGCGTTGGACCTTGCCAAACTCCTGGATCTGCCGGGGCGATTTGGACGTTTGCCAAATCCGCCATACAGATTCTCGCCAGGAGCAGACCTGCTTCCAATCCGCCAGGGACTTGGCAGCCAAAATCTAGAATGCGGCCATGATTTTTGGACGATTGCTCCTGGATTCTCAGTCGAGACAGGTTGGGTAAGACCTGCCTATCGATCAATTCCATGGCCGATATGTTGAGCGATGTGGGCAAGTTACTTGTCCTTTTTGTCGCCCGGTGAACCGGCCGCTGCGGCTGCACCTTCGAGAATCATCGCACGTTTCAGAGTGATCGGTTCGAGGGGAACGTCGCTACTGCCTTTGACCCGTCCAGTCTTGACCTTGGCGATCTGATCGACGACCTCTTCACCTTTGACCACTTTGCCAAAAACGCAGTAGCCGTAGTTGTCTTGGGAGTATTTACGATCCAAGGGGCGATTGTATTTGAGGTTGATATAGAACTGGGAAGTGGCGCTGTGGGGGGCCGGTGTACGGGCCATCGAGAGGGTCATCCGTTCGTTTTTCAGACCGTTTCCGCCTTCGTTTTCAATCGGATCTGCGGTCGGCTTTTCTTTCATGTCTTCGGTTAAGCCACCGCCTTGTACGACAAAATCAGCGATCACTCGGTGGAAAATAGTCCCGTCGTAATGTCCCTTTTTGACATAGCTCAAGAAATTCGCCACCGTTACGGGAGCTTCTTTCTCAAAGAGTTCGACCTCGATATCCCCTTTGCTCGTTTCAAGTAGCACTCGCGGGTTTTGTGCGAAGGCACAGGAACCTAAGTTACAGGCCAGGAGCATCGCCCCAGCAAAGGCGCCCTTGATGAACGATCCGGCCGAGAATTGAACAGTCCAGTTCGGCATGAGATTTCTCCATAAGTGATGTTGGGGAAGTGTTTTCGTCGCTGTATGGTTCGTTATGATAGCCCCTGCGGTTCACAGGATCGACAGCTAATGGCCAGAAAGTTGTCCTCGAAAAGGGATTCCAGATGCTTTTTCAACGTTTTGCTTTCCAATCCGTATCGATCCGAGTGGTCGCGGTCCTTTGCTTGATCCTCGGGCACTTGAGTGTGGCGCAAAAGAGCCTCTGGGGTGCCCCTCAGGAGCCCTCGGTTAGTGCGGTAATTCGATCTCCGATGACGATCGCCGAGCGGTCAAATTATCTTGCTACATCGCGAGAGTCAGACGTTTTGGAGTTCCTTGAAAAATTATCCGCCGCTCATTCGGTGGCCAAGCTTGTTGATGTCGGCCAGACCCACGAGCACAGGCCGCTGTGGACGTTGGTCGTTTCGAAAGAAAAGTTTAATCCCTTGCCGCTGGCCAAAGACGATCCGAGGATCGTGATCGTCATGATCGGAGGAATCCACAGTGGGGAATGCGATGGCAAGGAGGCTCTTATGGCACTTGCTCGCGACGTGCTCCAGGGGAGCAAACCCGATTGGCTCGAGCGTTGCGTGCTGGTCTTTTTGCCAAATTTCAATGCCGACGGCAACCAACGCGTCGGGCCGATGCACCGGCCTGGTCAGGAGGGGCCGGCGCTTGGAATGGGAACGCGAGAAAACGCTTTGGGCCAAGACCTCAACCGAGACTTTATCAAACTCGATACGCCTGAAGTCCGTTCGTTGGTTCGAATGCTCGACGTTTGGCAAGCCGATGTGCTGATCGATGCGCACACAACCAACGGATCGCTCCATCGTTACGACATGACCTATGGATTGCCTCACAATCCTGCGATCGATTCGGATTTGGCTCAGTGGTTGCGCCATGACTTCATGCCCGGTGTCGAAGCCAGAATGCTTAAGCGAGATTGCCCGGTGTTTCCTTATGGGAACTTCAATCGGGATCACACGGTCTGGGAAAGCTATGGTTTTGAGCCCCGCTACAGCACCGAATACATGGCCTTGCGAGGTAAGATTGGAATCCTCGTGGAATCTTACTCCTATGCGAGTTACCAGCGTCGAATCGAAGCCTCGTATGCCTTTATCGAGGAATGCATCGAGGGGCTTTGCGATAAGGGTGCCAGGGTTCGTCAGCTTGTAAGCAAAGACGTTCATGAGCCACCCAAGGGGGTTTTTATTCAAGGCAAGATCGAGCCTTCGGAGGCTCAGGCGAAAGTCGCAGGTTACAGGTGGTCTGAGGGGCAAGTCGGTTTTCCTTCTCCGAAAGACCGACGGCGTATCAAGGAAATGGAGCCGACGGAGTACACCGTTCATTTGGCAGTCGATGCGGTAGGAACTTTGCAAGTCGACGCACCGCTTGCTTACTACATTCCTAAAGAATATTCCTGGCTTGCCAGCCGCGTTCGGTTGCATGGAATCCCGATGATCGAGGTCTCCGGACAAGCCACGGCACAGACACAACGCTACCGAATTGCGGAGCGCAAGGATCTTTCGGAATTTCAATTCCGCAAGATGGCTAAGTACGAAGTTTCGCTAGAGGAGATTTCGGAGCAACTGGGTTCGGGTTGGATTGTTCCGACAAGCAACGCGTTGGGAAAATTGACGACTTACATCTTGGAGCCCCATTCCGAGGAGTCCCTAGCCATGTGGGGGTTTCTCGACCCGGAGCTTCGCAAGGACTCGATCTATCCGATTCGGCGTTTGTCTTCGATACCGAGCTTTAGCACCAACAGAGAGCTCAACGCTTTGACGCTCAAGGAACTCAAAGCAAGTAGCATTCGAGGAGAACGATTAACCATGGAAAAGCTCTTTGCGGCCGATCGTAAGGTTCCTTATTTTGGAGTACCCAGTCCGCTACCCAGATGGATGCCCCATGGGGAAAGCTACTTGGTTCGAAGAGAGAATCGCTGGATGCATATCGATGCATCTAGCGGAGCGATGCATCCGTGGGAGTCCCCATTGAAGATGGTCGAAGCGTTAGGAAAGCTTCCCGAGTTTGGCGATGGGGCAGCCACACCCTATGGCAGGCAGATCGAACTATTTAACGACACGCTTGAACAAGCCTTGGTCGAGCACAAACAGGATCTCTATTTCTACGATTTGCCCAGCGATCAAGCGATCCGCTTGACCGAATCACCGGATGAGAAAGAGGAGCTTTTTGAGCTGAGCCCTAGCAAACGGCATGTTGCCTTTGTCCAAGGTCAGAATCTGTGGGTGGTCGATTGCAAATCCAGGCAGATCAAACAACTCACCGAAGATGGCGGTGGAGAAATCCTGTGTGGGAAACTGGATTGGGTCTATCAAGAAGAAGTCTATGGACGAGGGCAGTTCAAGGCCTATTGGTGGAATCCTGATGGAACCAAGATCGCTTATTTACGATTGGATGAAACGCCCGTACCGAATTTTGTCATCGATGATGCGATTCCTTTTGCTCAGAGAATCGAAAACATGCGGTATCCTAAGGCTGGGCAGCCCAATCCTAGGGTCGAGCTTAAAGTGGTTGACATCGCAACAGGTCAGATTCAAGACGTACCACTGACCATCAGTGACCCCGAAGATCGGCTCGTCGTACGTGTTGGCTGGAAACCCGGTAGCGCGGATCAACTGGTCTATCAGATCCAAAATCGGATTCAGAACACGCTCGATTTGGTTTTGTACGACTTGAAAGCTGCGAATTCTCAGACCCTAGTTCACGAGGAGTCCGAGGCTTGGGTCGATGTGATCGATGTACCGCGATGGTTACCCGATGGGAGCTTTGTGTGGATTAGCGATAGCCAAGCTGGACGTAGGCATATGTTCCATATAGGCATGGATGGAACCAAGCGAGCCCTCAGCAATGGGCAATGGGATGTCAAAGAGATTCTCTCGGTGAGCGACTCGGGCAAGGTGATTTGGTTCACTGGCCATCGGAGTGCTCCGACCCATACCGACGTGCTGCGGCTCTCATTGGAAAGCGGACTGATCGAGGACATGTCAGGGCAGGTCGGTTCGCATCGCGTTTCGGTTCATCCGACTGGGAGTTATTATCTGGACTCTTGGAGCGACCTATCGAACCCGGCTCAGATCTGGCTCAAAGATCGCGAGGGCAAACCGCTGAGGTTGGTTAGCGAGTACAGATCAGATCGATTTGATTATGTAGCCACTGCAGGTCCCGAACTGATTCAAATCCCGGCTAGGGATGGTCAAAAACTCCAAGGTCTTTTGTATAAGCCGACGGAGGGATTCGATAGCGCCAAGGGTTCCATGCCTGTGGTGATCTATGTCTATGCTGGACCATCGGCTCCGACAGTCGAAAATTCCTGGACCCATCGTAGTGATCTGTGGCATCGGTATCTTACCGACCAAGGGATCGCGGTAATTTTGTGCGACAATCGATCCGCACTAGGAAGAGGCAATGCAGACACTTGGAAGATCTACAAAGATCTAGGGGCGTTGGAGTTAAGTGATCTTGAGGACACCGTAGCATGGCTCGGGACTCAAAAGTGGGCCGATACCAAACGGCTGGGGATATGGGGCTGGAGCTATGGCGGTTATTTCACGGCTTATGCGATGACCCACACCAAACTCTTCCGTGCGGGAATCTCCGGAGCTCCTGTAACCGACTGGAGAAACTACGATTCGATCTACACCGAGCGGTACATGAGCACTCCGCAATTGAATCCTGAGGGCTACAGAAGTTCCTCCGTTGTCGAAGCTGCCGGGAATCTTCATGGTCAACTCATGCTCATCCACGGCGAGATCGACGACAATGTCCACATGACCAATACGTTGCAGTTGGCTTATGCCTTGCAGAAGGCCGGCAAGCAATTCGAACTGATGGTGTATCCCAAGAGTCGCCATGGGATTACAGATCCACAGCAGGTCCATCATCAATTCCAAATGATGACAGACTTTTGGATCCGAAACCTACTGGGTGCGGAGGCTAAAGATCAGTCGAAATAAGTCTTTGGTTTGGGGGGCGGGAAAAGGAACCTAAGCGGACCTATTTCGATAGCGGCTTGAGCCCAAGGACCGGACTCTGCGCGAGGCCTGGGTTACAGCCCGCTCGACAGCCTTGATCTTCGAGTAGACACGGTAACGGTTTTGAAAGCGGCTTAGCGACCGACGATACTTGAGAAAGAACATAAACGTTTCGGCGAAGTCCTCACTGGCGTTGGTCGTAGCATAGTCGGTGATGAATTCGTCCAGGAGATATCCGTAGAAGAAATTCAGTTGGCCTTTGGCGCTTCGGCAACGCTTCTTGCCCGCTAGATACTCAGGATTCCGCTTGAGGGCCTTTCGCCAATGGGTGTAGGGAGTTGGGTTGCAATTGGTGTACGCAGCACCGAAGGCCCTAGGAAACCACTCGCCTCGAAAAAACGCTGGGTCGTGGAAATACCAAGCGTGGGCGTATTCGTGGCGGATCGTATCGCAGAGGGTCAAACCGGGTTTGCGCGGTTGGTGAGGCAGATCCCTGGGCAAATAGATCACTCCGGGGCGATATCCCCACTTGGCGTAGTGCCCGACTTGTTCGAACACATAGCCGCGCTCGCCAACGCTCTTGTCCCCAGAGATGATCAATTCGACCACATCTAGGTACAAGCCATCGGCGAGCAACCCGACTTGTGCGAGTTCGTGGCGGACTTGGTTGTAAGCTCGATCGACATTAGCCATGGGATGCAAAAACAAATACGGGTCAGAACGCGCATCCCTGCTTGAAATGTCTGCTTGCTAGTCTGCTTGGAGACTCCCTCCCGATCAACTGCCAATCCATGAAAATCCGTTAACCCCCACTTAAGGGGTAGTTGCATCGGGTAGCATTAGCCCGGTTGCTAGAAGCATCCGGTAGGGGGATTATTCGATAGGAGGCTCAAAATCGGCCAGGGATGTACAGTCTTAGAAGCAACGTAACCTGATATTCGATAATACTTTGCGAAAAATAAATCGCCCGCATCTAGAGGGGACAGACCCCGATCTACGGGGGACAGACCCCGATTTAGGACGCCGAGCCGCGAGGACGACTGCATTAGTTTTTTTGTTTTCTATTGCATTGCCAGTGGCCAAACCAATACAATAATCGGTGTCGACTTTGGTGACCCATGGATCGACCTGTATACTGGCCAGAGGTGTTGTCTGGGCAATTTTTCCCTCAAGCCAGAAAGTGCCGACTGTGAAAACGAAACCTACCACTTGCTTGATCCCCAAAGCCTTTGTGGTTCTTGCACTGTTGGCTTGGGCAGGCCCCTTACAATCGTTTGCTGACAACTCGGACTCCAAGGAGTTGTCCAAAGCCGCCAGTTGGAAGTGGTCTAGCGGCCAAGTTTGGCTGGAACGCTTTTTGGGTTGGATCGAATCGACTGGAACGGGTGATTCGAAGGTTCCAGCCAGGGAATCGGCAAATCGACTCGCCGATTTTCGTGGAATTGAACTCCACGAGGCCGTCTTACAATTGGCCGGGCAGATTGATCCTGCAGTGGCCGAATTTCTTCGATCCCTCGAAGAGCCTTGGTCTACCGACACCTATCAAAAACTCGATGCTCAGCTAAGTTCTTTGATCGCAAACGGGGCGTTGCCTGGCTGGATTAAACCTGAATTGCAATTGGCCTTCTGCCGACGTTTGATCCAGAATAACTGGATCGATGAGGCTTGGTCGAGGCTGCAGACATTGGAACTCGATAGCCTTAGCGATCCTTCGAGTTGGCTTTTTTCAGCAGCGGTTTGCCAGCACTTTTTGCTTCAGAAACAGCCATGCGTCGAGTCTCTCAAGAAGCTTCTAGAACGGGAAACTGAGATTCCAACACGGTATGCGATCACTGCCAAACTGATGCTAACGGACATCGAGCCGCTCAAAGAAAACTCGCTTGACGAGGTGGCTCGGATGATGAACGACGTGGAGCGCCGTCTAGCTTTAGGCAGGACTGGCAAACAGGTGCGAGATCAAGAACAGGCGATTGTCGAAAAACTTGATAAGTTGATCGATCAGCTCGAACAGCAGCAACAACAGCAGCAGAAGCAGCGGCAGCAGCAGCAACAACAACAGCGGCAGCAACAGAAACAACAGCAACAACAACAGCAAGCCGCTGACGATTCGATGCCCGGGGGGGGGGATGGCCAAGGTGCTGTTGACGACAAGGACATTGGGGACAAGTCCGGTTGGGGGAACTTGCCCCCTGCGGCACGACAAGAGGCTTTGCAAAGCATGACCAAGGATTTACCGAGCCACTATCGTGAGGTGATCGAAGCTTACTTCAAGCGGCTCTCGAAAACCCCAGATAAATAGCCTCTAAAGGGCGGTTATCTCGGGCTTTCTCGTTCGTGACAAGACGCTGCGTTGCTGTTACGATGTTCGGCTAGCGATTACCAGAGTTGTCTGGCTATCGCGAGCACTATGTTTATTCCTTGTCCTGCTGTCATCCGTTAGGCAAATTATGTCTGAACTCAATGAAGTCTCCGAGCGCAAAGCCGAGATTCGCAAGCAAGCCCACGAGAACCGCCGCACCCAGGCCGATAAAGATGGCGTTTCTGTCTTGATCGTCGATCGCTTTATGAAACTCCCTGAGTATGCATCGGCAAAGACTGTGATGTTCTATGTCGATGTTCGGGACGAGGTTCGCACACGGCACGCGCTGCCAGAGGCTCTAAAGACCGGCAAGCGGATCGTCGTTCCGTATTGCGTCGATGGTGAGCTGGAGCTTTTTTGGCTCGAGTCGATGGACGAGCTGGAGTTAGGGATGTATCGGATCCTTGAACCCAAGGCTGAGCTTCGGACAGTCGCATCCAAGAAACTCCAGCCCGAGGATCTCGACTTGATCATGGTTCCTGGGGTTGCATTCGACCGAAGTGGAGGCCGCACCGGCCATGGCAAAGGTTACTACGATAAACTTCTAGAGCATGCCAAACCGCAAACACCTTTGGTCGCTTTGGCCTTCGATTGCCAATTGTTTGACGAGATACCGATGGACTCGCACGATATCTACATGGATAAAGTGGTCACTGAATCGGCGGTCTACAACGGTCGTGGCAGGAACTGATCATGGACTCACCAAGTCAGCAGTCGATGAATGAACCTTGGAAAAATCCACGTTGGCAAGAAATCGTCGATGACACTTATGCCGAGGCCTTTCGAAGCCTCTATGCAAGGGTCTTGGTCACTGCACGAGATCGCAAATGGCTCGTGGCAGCTTGCCAAAAGGCCACCGGACATGCCAGCAGTACAATCTTGTGCGATTGCGAAGCGGGGATCGAAGGAATCCTCGATGGGAAATCTGTAGGTCAGGAAACGCCCGATGGACGCATCGGGGCGTATCTTCAGTTCCATGTTCCGCGCTTTCGCAAGGATCGCGTCGAGCATCTCGAGCGCGTTCTCTTGGCCCGATTGTCCCAAAACATCTTGACCTGCCCAACGACCCGTTTGTTCAACGCTTTGGATACGGATCCTTATTACAAGCTCGGTCGCAAAATCGCTTTCTTTGGCGATGGCCATGAGTTTCGTAGCGAGATGTTCGGACAAAAAGGTTGGACGATTCCAACTCTCGGAGGTGAGTTCTTCTTGTCTCGCCGATTCGGGTATGCTGATGGAATCATGGGAGGAAACCTATGGTTCCTAGGACGCTCCGAGGATGCCGCGATCGAAGCGGCCGATCGCGCAGCTCGTGCTGCCGATGCCGCTGCTGACGTGATTACCACCTTCCCCGGTGGTGTTGCCGCTAGCGCAAGCAAAGCCGGCAGCAAATACAAATTCCTCATCGCAAGCACTTACGCTGAATACTGTCCTACTCTGAAACAAAAGCTAGGCCCCCAATCACGAGTCCCCGACCAAGTCGAGTCCATCATGGAAATCATCGTCAATGGTTCCACGCTCGAAGCTGTCTCCAAAGCGACCTATGCGGCCATCGATGCAGCACTGGAGGTAGAAGACATAGTACGAATCTCCGCTGGTAACTACGGAGGAAGATTAGGAAAATCGTTCGTCTATCTGCACCCGGACAAACATCCGACTTAACAAGTGCGAGTAGGTTCAAGACGAGTTATTTCTTTGAACTGCCTAAGTTTTCGGTTCGCTTGCGTTGCAAATGCTTTTCTTTGATTTCACCCGCCTTTCGTGCCTCTGACATCCAGTGGGTCGATTGCGATACTGCGGTGACTCGCACAGTCTGGGTATCGATCGTGCCACTTGCTAAGCGAACGTTTGAATCCGCCGTCGCGATACTTTCAAGTGCTTGTCGGCTTGCGTGATTTCCCTGAGTCTCATTTTTCAAACCAAGAGTTAACGGAGTTTGCGAAGTGGTTTTCAATGCGCCAACTTTTACTGGAGCGTTCCACTCTGAGGCTAAAACTTCATCGCTATCGCTAGGTGCAGATTTAAAAACTTCTGGCTCTTTAGGCAGTGACATCGATTGATCATCAAGCGCATAGCTCGGTGGCTGAGTCCACGTATCGCACTCTATTGCCGATCTTTGTATTGCCGAGCTTTTGGCTTCGAATCGGTCACCGGCTTTGCTCAGTGGCATCATCACGAGGGTTTGAAGCGATGGGATGTGAAATCCTTGACAACAAGCCTGCCCCAAAGCCGAAGATGATTCTTGGAGGGAGAATGCTCCCAACAGCAGTCCCAACTTGATGATTGAAATCCAATATCTGACCATTGCTTGGTTTCCGGGTGTAATGAATCGGCCCTTTGAAGATCGAACAGGAAAAGACACCCTGTCCAGTACGACTCCAACAGCCGTCAAACTCAACCCAAACCCCCAGCGGGTTGTGCAAACCCGATTTGCAAAGGTTTTCACGGCAAAAAACCATCCTGTTGTTCTAACTGAAACCTCTTAGGCTCATGGAATCGAGGTTCCCAAGACGATCAAATTTAACAGCATTACCGGAAATAACGATCGCAACGCGTTTGACGATCGGCATTGAATGCATGGATATTCCGTAAGCACTCTCGTGGCGAAATGATCGCGATGAAACCCAGGGCGAAAAGAAATTCTGCACAGAAACGCTTGCAAGTGAGCCTTCGTCTCCGTTTACTCGCGGCTTTAGTTTCAGCTTCAATCACAGGCTGCCAAACTCCCGCTTGGTGGGCTTATCGTAGCCTGGACTGCGTTCCTCGGACGGCTGACAATGTCGCTACGGAGTACCTGCAAACCTGTGGTGAAGTTCCATCTGTGAACACACAGCCAGTAGCTTCGAGCGATCCGCTGAAGCTTCCGCCACAGTTGCCTGGAACTCAAACTCCAGACCTTATTGCACCTCTTCGCGATAAACTCGACCCGCAGGCCTATCGAGAGGAGCTCAAGCGGCTTTATCCGGAGCCTTCAGCGATACCAACCAACACGATGGCTATGCCTGAGGCGACTGCGGGCGTATCGGCGCTGGAGTCACTCCATGAGCTAGCAAGGCAGAATCATCCGGGCCTCAAAGCTGCTGCCGCCGATGTCGAGGCGGCCCGCGGCTTGATGATCCAAGCGGGATTGCCACCGAACCCTAGTGTTGGTTACCAGGCCGATACGGTCCGTACACTCAACACACCGGGTTACCATGGTGCTTACCTCCAGCAGACGATTATCACTGCCCAGAAGCTTGGTCTAGCAGCCGAGGCTGCTGCGGTCGACTATGCCAACGCGACGGTCCAGCAGCGTAAGACTTGGGTTACGGTGATGACGGAGATTCGCAGGGCATACTTCGATGTTCTTGCTGCAAGACAACGGATGGTTCTTGCGAGTGCTTTCTTCGAATTAACGCATCGGGCTTACGAGGCTCAGATTCAACTTGTAACTGCTGGTGAAGCCGCTCCTTATGAGCCACTACAACTACGAGTTATCCTGACCCAAGCTCGAGCATCGGTGATCAAATCCCAACAGGAATCGATCGCGGCTTGGAGGCGACTGGCTGCCGCAGTGGGTTGTCCGGATCTTCAGGCCACGCCGATCGATGGGCGGATCGATTGCAGTGTTCCTGCGATCCAATACGAAGAAGCGTTAGCCCGCATGAACGCCGTTCACACCGATCTTGAAATTGCAGAGAATGCGGTCCGCAAACAACAAACGCTCGTGACACTGGCCGATCGTCAAGTGATCCCGGATGTCAATGTCGGATTTGTACTACAGCGAGATTACACCTTTGAGCCTGGCGCGACGACTTACAATCTCATGCTCGGAGGTGATCTGCCGGTACTCAATCGCAATCAGGGTAATCGTATTGCTCGAAGGGCTGAAGCAGTCAGGGCCAGCCAACAGGTTCAACAGACGCGAAACACCCTAACCGCAGCACTCGCGAGTGCTTTTGGAAAATACGAGGCCAATCGGCAATTGGCCGAGTCATTCCAAGCCGAGGCGCTTCGCGATCAAGTGCGCGCCTACCGAGGGGTCTATCAACGCTATCTGGCCGATCCTTCGAGCGTCAGCTTTAACGACGTGATTGTCGCTCAGCAAACGGTTGCCCAAGTGCTCAATCAATACCTTGATATCCTAGAGTCCCAGTGGCAGAGTTTGGTGGATATCGGAGAGTTGCTCCAAGTCGACGACCTGATGGAATTAGGCCCATTGTCTCAAGTTGCCAGCGTCCCTGATATCACGCAGGAGCTGGAAACGAAAGCCTCAGGGTCACCAAGTCCATAAAGAATTCATGTCAAAAAATGGGCTCTTTAAACCTTGTAGTACTCTCGGTACCAAGCGACAAATTGAGCGATCCCGTCCTCAATCTTGGTCTTGGGTCTAAACCCAACGGCCTCGGCAAGCGAATCCACATCGGCATAGGTCGAAAGAACATCGCCCGGTTGCATGGGTAAGTATTGCAGATTGGCTTTTTTACCGATGGCCTTCTCGAGCACTTCGATAAAGTAAGACAATTCGGTGGGCTGATTGTTACCGATGTTGTAGATGCGATAAGGGGCTGAGCTTGTCGAAGGATCAGGATTTGCGTTATCCCAAGCTGGGTCCGGTTGAGGAATTTTATCCATCAAAGGAATCATCGCGTCGACGATATCGTCGACATAGGTAAAGTCCCTTTTCATTTTGCCGTGGTTGTAGACCTCCAATGTCTTGCCTTCTAAAATGGCTTTAGTGAATTTGAACAGCGCCATATCGGGTCGTCCCCATGGTCCATAGACCGTGAAGAAACGCAGACCCGTGCAAGGAATCTTGTAGAGATGCGCGTAGCAATGAGCAAACATCTCGTTGGATTTTTTCGTCGCCGCATAAAGACTCACTGGATGATTTGTGGAATGCGAGGTCGAAAAAGGTTGCTGAGTGTTAAGCCCGTAAACACTAGAACTACTTGCAAAGATGAGATGCTCGATGCTTTGGTGACGACACCCTTCGAGGATCGTCAAAGTACCGTCGATGTTCGATTTGGTGTAGGCATAGGGATTTTCAAGCGAGTACCGAACGCCAGCTTGAGCCGCCAAATGGACGACCCGATCGAATCGATAGGATTGGAATAACTTCGATATGCCTTGACGATCTTCGAGCTCCAACTGGTGGAATTCAAAATTCGCATGGGACTTTAGAAGCTTCAGTCGATTAAGCTTGAGCTCCACATCGTAGTAGTCATTGATGCTATCGACGCTGATGACTCGATGGCCCAAGTTCAAGCAACGCTTGGCAAAGTGATAACCAATAAAACCCGCTGTGCCGGTAACAAGGATCGTTTTCATGAAAACCTTACAAAAATTGATCGATTGAGGGTAAGTCCGCTTCTTTTGAAATCTGCCACTTACCCGAGTTGATACACCGGCTGACCCAGGACCTGAGCGTCGCCAAATTGTAAACAACCCCTGTGACCGTCCAAGGTGTTACTTTGAGGAATTCTCGCCAGTTCGGCTGGTTCCAGCACCATAGGATTTGCATGCTGGTTTCACCACCGTTACCAAACCGATGGATTTTGCTAAGGCAATGATCCTCAGAACCCAAGCTTTTTACAAAGAGATCTCCATCGATCCAACGGACATCGGAAGACTCGGAATTCCAAACGATCCTGCGGTCATTACCTTGGTTCGTTTTTGTCTGCGCGAGCGCCAACCGATGGATAAGAGCACGATGCATTGGGGAAATCCCCATGCACTCCCAATGCTGCTCGAATCGATCTGAACCTGCGATCGACTTGCACACAATCTCATCAATGTGACTCATGGTGTGCCGCCGCAAGACGATTCAGAAGCGAATACTGGCTGAGCGGCAAGCACCGTCGTATCGCAACCTACAGTCAACTTGGCTTGGCCACATGCATGTGGAACTAGAGCCGATTGCCCGGTACGAAGTTCGATTTGCCCATGATCCGTTTCGAGCGTCGCTGTACCCTGGGGCACCGCAACGATTTGGCAGGTTGACAAATCAAGTTCGTAAATCGCCGATTGACTAAGTCGCGTCAATCGGAACTTATCGCAATCGACCAACTTCTCTCCCAAACCAAAACCTCTGGAAACAGGCAAGATCGGATCTACGGGGCCTCGGTCAAAGTCAATCACCTCCAAAGCTTGCTCGATATGCAGCGGTCTTGGACTTCCAGATGCATCGACCCTGTCCCAATCGTAAAGCCGAAAGGTGCAGTCGCTGGCTTGTTGTATCTCCGCGACAACAAGCCCTGCACCCAGCGCGTGGACCGTGCCGGCGGGAATAAAAATGCAATCCCCTGGTGATGGCATCAGAGCATGCAAACAATCCTCGGTCTTTCCGGCACGAATGGCTTGCGCTAAATCCGCTTGAGAAACTCCGTCTTTGAGCCCAGCATAGAGCATTGAACCGGGCTGAGCATCGATGATGTACCAGGCTTCCGTCTTACCTAGATCCGGAGTTTCCATCTGCGAACCATAAGCATCATCGGGATGAACTTGGACACTCAGTACGTTCTGGCAGTCGAGATACTTGAGCAATAGTGGAAACCTAGAAATCGCCTCAACTGGCCTAGCGCTGCCAATCGAGCTGTAAGATCGACTACCTAGGATCGCCACAGGATGCTCTTGGACCAGTTGCCCAAGCGACCAGCCTTGCCAAGGCCCAGCCTGGACGATCGACTGACCTTGGGGATGGTCGACGATCTCCCAGCTCTCTGCCCAAATCCCTTCGGCAGGCAGGTTTTTACCGAGTTTTGTGGCAAGTCGCCGTCCTCCCCAAAGGTACGACCGGAAAAGTGGCTCGAAGACTAAGGGAGGAAATGCCTGAAACATGGATTGCCAAATTGAGTGATTCTATCAAAGCTGGTTAGAATTCTAGACCGCATCGGATAGCTTTCGATGCAGTTAAAAGCATTGTAGTCGCGTTTTTCCAGAAGAGAGGGGATCCGCACCCGATGAAAGGTGACGATCTTTTTGAAAAAAGTTCGATGACGTTCGGCGAGCATCTCGAAGAACTCCGCATCGCACTCGTGAAATCCTCGATATGGCTAGCCCTGGGATTGCTCGTTGGCCTGCTCCTAGCCACTCGCGTCGTTTCCTACATGCAAGGCCCTTTGGAAAAGTCCCTCGAGAACTTTTACAAGAAACAATCCATCCAGGAGATGTCCAAGTCCTCTGGAGGCGAAGTCCCAGAGGATTTGCAAACTTGGATGAAAGCCAACAAGGTCGTCAGTCAGTACGTTTGGATCGATCCCAGAAGGCTGCTTTTGAAGAATCCCGAGCCTTCTTCGAGCCAGGACACACAAGACACACTCGGCACACTCGACACACAAAAGCCGATGGCCGAGTATCTGGCAAACGCAGACTCGGAAGGATTACCAGATCCGTCAAAGATGATGAAGGTTCGAATGTTCATCGGAGTCAAAGCCAGCACGGAAGCACTTGGATTGCAAGAGCCTTTCATGATTTGGCTTAAAGCTGCCTTTGTCGTGGCCGTAGTCGTTGCAAGCCCGGGGATCTTCTATCACCTTTGGCAATTCGTCGCTGCAGGTCTGTATCCCCACGAGCGCAAGTACGTTTACTTTTTCTTGCCCACAAGTTTGATTCTGTTTTGGTCGGGAGCTTTTCTCGCGTTCTTTGTTATCTTCCAACTGGTCATCGACTTCCTTTTGGATTTCAACGCGAGTATGGGGATCGGCGCATCGCCCAGGCTTACCGACTACATGTCGTTTGCTCTGTTTTTGCCTCTTGGGTTTGGCATCGCATTCCAATTGCCTCTTGCGATGCTCGTCCTGGAACGCTTGGGGGTCTTATCCGTAGAAACTTATTTGAGCCAATGGCGAATCGCCGTTCTTGCCATCGCATTTATCTCGATGATTTTGACTCCCGCCGATATGGCCAGCATGATCGGGATGGGCGTGCCACTTGTTGCCCTCTATTTCTTAGGAATAGCCATGTGCAGGTACTTGCCCCGCGCTGCGATGCAGACCTCGACTGTGGGGGAGCCGCGCTAGTGCTTCTGGGCGATGAGTGACCTAGTAGAACGAACCAAGCTGTTCCGAGAATTCCCCCTCTCGGTTCGTATTGCCCAGCGATCTTGGATCACGGCACTTGCAATCCCCGTTTTGTCGATCAGGGTTCTTGCAAAAATCAAGGTTCCCTGGGTGGTTCAAACCATCCTTGGGATCGCTGGACTCCTCGCATTTGTTGGCTTTCTAGCCACCTGCTGGGTGATCATTCGCTACCCTTTTATCGGGATGGTCGACGCGGCCGACGGAGATCTATACGCCAAGTATATCGAGAAGACTTCGTTGCTAATCAAAAAGTTCGTCGGCCTATGCCTGGCGATCGGATTAGGAATCAGCCTATACATTCCGATAGCCGACGGAAGAATCACCGGCGCCGAACTCCTATGGATGACATACGCTGGCATTGACCTAATTTTCGTCCTTTTTTTATTGATGAAATACCATCGGTTCGATCACCCTACGACCGCGACGTTACTGCGATGCAGCATGGGCCTGGGCGTTTTGTTCTTCCCGCTCTTTCTACCGGCAGTCATCGTAGGATCCGGGCGCGCTAAGCGGCTTTTGGGCGAAGCTCAAGAACAACTTACCAATTGAAGTCAAATCGCATCGCCAGCAGATCCGAGACCGTAGCCCCATAGAGCGTCTGATCCGTCGTGATCGGATGAATCCAATCAAACATCCATCGCGTCCGATCACTCCAATACCAGTTGAATCCGACCGTAAGATCGTTGTAACGACCCGCATTGAGCTGATTCATATCCAAAAACGACCAACGTGACTTGAGCTCCAAGGCACCTGGACGGAACTCCCCACGCTTGAACCGAAAATTCTCAAAAGGAGCGTTGCGGCCAAATTGAGCTCCATGCTGTCCGAATCGCTCGAAGATGCGACTCTCTCCGGTGACGAACCAACTGGTATGCACATAAGCCCCATTGAGGGTGGGGTTATCTCCATTGAGCATCTGTACGGTACCCAAGAAAGCTTCGGATTGCACCGCAAAACGCCCCAGAACAATCGCCGTCTCGACGTTGCCAGAGGTGTAAGTGTCCGCTTTGAGTAGCCCGGAATCGATCAATCGCGGACCTTCGGATACCTGCGGACGAGTCCGGATCCGTATCCGATCATCATTGTCGTCGGAAAATAGAACACCCAAGCCTGTGTGCACCAGCCGCCGCGACTTGGGCTGGTCGTTATCATAAGGCAACCAAGTCAGCCGCCCGCTGACGCGGTAGCCTTGGTTATCGTCGAGCCGCTTTTTAAACCCTTCGCTGATGCTGTCAAAGAAGCATCCGGTTGTCCAAGTCAATCGCTCGTCCTGCGAACAATTGTAAAAAGCAAATCCAACCTCGCGATCCGCAGCAAACACCGTCTGCGTTGGAATCGATCGCTCGAGAAAAATATTGTTCGTGTCGTTGGTGACCTGCTCTAGGCTGTAAGGGACAAAGAAGTTACCGATACGAAACCGTCCCAAATAAGGGATCTGGTTCATCGAAAAATAAGCATCTTTGACTTGGGGTGTCAGATTGGTCTCCGCAGGAATATCACCGAAAGGTTCGGGTTCGAGGGTCATTTGCAGTCGAAAGTCGCAAACGTCATAGCCCGTTCCGTCGGCCACCAAGCGCAGTCGGCGGAAATTGAAGTAATTATTGGTGTTTGGAATCGACTCAGGGGCGTTTGCCCATAGAACATAGTCCATCTGAACATGCCCACCGAGTTTGACGTTCCATTTCTCTGGATCGCTCTTTGGCTCACTTTGCGCCTTTTGGCTTGCTCCTGATGGGGTTGCGATATCCTTTGAGGCCGAATCGATCGGTTTTGGCTCAGCAACTTCAATGGCTTGCGGTTGTGCATGGACCAACGTCTCCGGCCCATAAGCTGTCCAGGTCAGCAAAGCCAACCCAAGGAGCGATTGCTCAAAAACCTTTGGAAGTTTCGCGAACCGATCGCGTGGAGACTTAGCTAGCATTCCGCCTGAGGGTTTCTAGTAGGAACAAAGAGAGATGGTCGGCGCCAACCGTCCCTATTTCTTCGTCAGGCCGTAGGGTTTGACCAAACCTTAAACTCGGCAGCTTCTGAAAAAACACGAAACACATAGCGATCAAGGCGACGCGCAGAGGCCATCCTTGAATTGCGAGACTGCAGAGTAAGAGATTGCTAGCTATCGCCTAAGGGCACATTTCCCGAAGAAGACTGACTAGAGTCCGAAGACAGAACGGAGCCAGTTCAGACCGTACTTGTCCCAACTGTTCGATGCTTTTGGTTCTTGGGATGCTTCGCCTCGCACGGTTCGGACGATCTCGCGGCGTTCCTCTAACCAAGACCTAGAATCGCTTTTGGAGTCGACGGTCAAAGCTTGGCCCGCCGACTCCTCAAGTGCTCGATCGATTAAGGGTTCAAGCATAGGCTCGGTACCGGTGGCTTCGGATGTGTGATCCATGGATCGAATCAAACTTCCAGGCTCAGGCAGTTGGTACTGGCGATCTTCGCGATCCAACGGACGGGTCAGTTGGATCCGTTCCCATTGGGTTTGTCGCCGACGAGGATCCAGGAGCCTATAGGTTGCCAAGGCAATCTCCTGACGCGAGCGATCGATTGTCTCGGCAGGATTGAACGGTTCACGCTCTTGAACCAATGCCGCCATCTTCTTGGAAGCTTCGAGGATCGCTTCTTCACTGGTTTCGGCGGTTTGAAGTCCAAGGAACTTGAAATAGACGCGGTTGGCCTTGCTCAACGGAGATTTCGCAGCAAGCCGGCGTCGGGCGTCGGGATTCGGCTCGTTGTGAAAATAGGTAGACATGATCGGTTAATTGGGCGGTTGAATTGGACAGAATCTGTAACTGGTAGGTTTCCCGCAACGGCGCTGCGGGCTTAACTCCAAACTCGGTTAACGTGGAGCTTGGCGAATCGTGCGGGCTTATCGGCAGGATCTTAGTCGCCCCGTTACAGGTGACTAGGTCATTCTTGGAAAGAACCAGACAGGGCCAACCCCCCTTGGGTTCGGATCAAAGCTTCTGCGAGAAAACCTACCCCAGTGGGACGAGCGCTGGGTGGTTAAAGTTCCCCCAAGAGATTTCCGGGCCATCGAAAGATTTTTTTCGTACAACCGGATTTGGCTCAGACATGAAAAATTGCTAGCAATTCACGAAAAAGCTGGAATTTAGGGGAGCTTTCGAATTGGACATTTAGTCGTGTCTCTCAAGATCCCTTTTTTGAAACACAGAGTCACAGAGAACGTTCGAAAAAAGGTTGTTCAGGTATTTTTGTGGGTAAAAGCCCGGCTTTTTCGTACTCAGCTTTGCGGTACTCGTACTCGTACTCGAAACGCCTGAATCGATTCAGTTCAATTGCCTTTTTAGGAAGCTGGAACGCCGGAATGCGGCTCCGAATATCGACTACATCCCAATACGTCCCTTCGAGTACGAATAGAACCACTGGCATAAATTGTCAGCCAAGATAATTCCTGAAGAGTTCGAAAAATAAGCAGGTGGATGCTACGTCAGGCGATCCAACGGTGGATCGAGGTCGATCATTGAAAATCTCCCGCAACTAGCGGAAGTCCCGAGATGGGACATGCACCGGTCCGATCGAGTCGGTCAGGTCTTCGATCGAATTGGCAACCACATGGACAACACCTTCGCGGTTTTCCAGAGTGCCAAGAACGAGCCATGCATTGGATTGTTTGCAGATCAGATAGTGGGACTCCCAGACCTTGGGCCGCACGACGATGTTGATGCTTCCGGTCTCGTCTTCCATGGTGGCAAACGTGATCCCTTTGGCAGTACCGGGGCGTTGCCTGAGGACGATCAGACCAGCGACTCGCACGAGCCGACCGTGGCTGAGCGAACCGAGCTCGCTTGCGGTTCGGACTCCGAGCTCTTTGAGTCGCTTGCGATGGAACTCGACAGGATGACCGCGCAGCGACAAGCCTGTGGTGGCATAGTCGGCGGCGACTTCTTCGGACTGTTCCATCGGGATAAGTGTCTCTGGGATGGGGTCATCGACATCGACCCCTGCGGCTTCGAGCAGTGGGAGCGACGTGTAGGTTTGGTCTTGTCCGAGGGCTTGCCAGTAGGCGGCTCGTCGATTGCCAGAGAGCGAGGACATCGCACCGCTGTCGGCTAGGATAGCTAGGACGGATTGTCCGAGCTTGCATCGCCGCACGAGTTGGCTTTGGTCTTTGAAAGGACCGTGGGTTTGTCGCTGCGCGGCGATCATAAGTCCGTCGTTTTGGTGGAGTCCTCGGATCATGGACAGGCCGAGTCGGACTCGGTGGAGTTTTGAGCCGACATTTTCCAGGGTGCATTCCCATTGGCTTGCGTTGAGATCGACCGGTGAGATTTCGACGTTGTGTCGCTGGGCATCGGCGATGAGTTGTGCAGGGGTATAGAAGCCAAGTGGTTGGCTATTGAGCATCGCGCAGCAGAAGACATCGGGGTGGTGGTGTTTGATCCAGCACGATGCGTAGACCAGCAGAGCAAAGCTTGCCGCATGGGACTCGGGGAATCCGTATTCGCCGAAGCCTCGGATTTGATGAAACACCGTCTCTGCGAATTCTTCTTTGAGTCCATTTGTTCGCATGCCTTCGATGAGTTTTTTCTTGAACTGATCGATCACACCGGGACGTCGCCAAGCGGCCATGGCTCGACGCAATTGATCGGCTTCGCCGGGAGTAAAGCCTGCGGCGACGACTGCAAGCCGCATGGCTTGTTCTTGGAAGATCGGTACGCCCATGGTTTTGCGGAGGACTTGGGCGATCGCTTCGGTGGGATACGGTGGCTGCACACCGGAGCGTCTTGCGGCTAGATAGGGGTGGACCATGTTGCCTTGGATAGGTCCGGGCCGAACGATGGCAACCTCGATGACCAGATCGTAAAAGGAGCGTGGCCTGAGTCGCGGCAGCATGCTCATTTGAGCACGGCTTTCGATTTGAAAGACCCCGACAGTGTCGGCTTTGCAGATCATGTCATAGACGCTGGGGTCTTCGGCAGGGATGGTAGCAAGGCTCAGTTGTTTTCCGCAATGCTCCGACAGCAGATCGAGGCTGCGGTGGATCGCCGAGAGCATGCCTAGGGCAAGGCAGTCGACTTTGAGGATACCCAGTTCGTCCAGATCGTCTTTATCCCATTGGATGATCGTACGACCGGTCATCGAAGCGTTTTCGATGGGGCACAGTTCGCACAAACTCCCTTGGGTCATGACCATGCCACCGGTGTGTTGGGAAAGGTGTCGTGGGAAACCGAGGATGGACTCGACAAGATAAAAAAATCTCTTTCCTTGCTCGGACTCCGGTTCGATCCCGACATCGCTGCAGCGTTTGGCAAGGCTTTCGATACCGCTGCGACCATCGATGATCTTCGAGAGGCTATCGATACGATCATTGGTAAAGCCGAGAGCTTTGGCACACTCGCGAGTCGCCGAGCGGATTCGGTAGGTGGTCACTGCGGCTGTCATCCCAGCGCGATGACGACCGTATTTTTCATAAACGTACTGAATGACTTCTTCGCGGCGTTGGTGTTCAAAGTCGATATCGATGTCGGGAGCTTCGTTGCGTTCGCGGCTGATGAAGCGTTCGAAGAGCAGATCGTAACGGCTCGGATCGACGCTCGTTACACCCAAGCAGTAACAGACCGCAGAGTTGGCCGCCGATCCTCGGCCTTGGCATAGGATATCCCTCGAGCGTGCAAATCGAACTAGATCCCAGACGGTCAAAAAGTAGGGTTCGTAGTGGAGCTCTTCGATGAGTTTCATCTCGTGGCGGAGCATTTCCACGACCCGCACGGGGACCCCTTTGGGATAGCGGGCTTGCGCACCTTCCCAAGTAAGTTTCTTTAGATAGTCGATCGGACGCATCCCCTCGGGTGACCATTCGCTCGGGTACTCGTAGCGGAGCGAATCGAGACTAAAGTCGATGCGATCACTGATGACCAGCGTATTTGCGATCGCTTCAGGGGCTTGGCGATACAGATGCTCGATTTGCTCGAGGGTTCTGAGGGCTCGCTGAGCATTGGTGGGTCTGAAACGTGCGACTTGGTCGATCGTCGTTCCTGTAGCGATCGCTTGGAGGCAATCCTGGAGGATCATGCGATGCTCGTGGTGGTAGAGTGCACCTGCAGCGGCGACCAATTCGACTCGGGATTGGCGGCTGAGTTGGCCGAGCATTTGCAATTTGGCTTGGTCGTTGGCCAGCAGATGCATGTGGCTGATGAGGTACCCGCGATCTTGAAAAAGTTCGCCGAACTGGTTTAGCCATGCAAGCCAGTTGGAAGGTTCCAGTGGGTCAAAGGAATGTCCGACCGAGCACCAGGGTCTCGATGGGATGGGTGGGATTTGCAGTGGAGCAGCAGAGTCCAAGCCCGATTCGACGGGTTCTTGCTCAGCAGTGGCTTGGTCTTGGTCTAGGTCGATCCTGTGGTCTTGCGAATCGGGTGGGCCGAAGTCCAGGATGCGAGAGGATTGGGCGTTGGGTAGATTTGGGATTAAGCCACCGAGCAGAAAGCGGCTGTGGGCGGCGATATCGTGCCAAGTGATTTGCGAGAGACCTTTTGGGGCCCGCAGTCGTCCGATGCTCAAGAGTCGGCAAAGATCGCCGTAGCCTTGGCGGTTGGTGGGCCAAAGGACCACGGCAGGCCCGTCGATGGGGTTGATTTCACAGCCGACGATGAAGCGCAGGTTTTGGTCTTTGGCGGCCGTATGGGCGCGGACGATGCCGGCCAAGGTATCGCGGTCGCTGATCGCAAGTCCAGAGTAGCCCAAGAGTTTGGCTTGTTGGACAAGTTCGTGGGCGTGCGACGCACCTTCGAGGAACGAGAAGTTCGATTTGCAGTGGAGTTCGACGTAGGGTGCCATGGGTCTTCAATCTACCGAAGTTCCCAAGATTGGAATACCGACTGGGGGACTTGGCGGTAAATTCACAGATTCCCGTTGTTTTTCTGAGGTTCGGACGGTTACAATCTCAGTAAGTGCTGCGAAACGCATCGCGGCTGTGCGTATCGGTGCAAAAGGCTCCCGATTCTAGGCAACCTGGGGGCATTTTGCCTGGCTCGTTTCGAAAGGAGGTGATTAGTGAATTCTTGTTCTACTAGCCAAAGGGGTGGGGCGTCCTAAGTATGCCGGCGGGCTGTTTAAGACAAGCAGCTCCAACCCCAGCTTGTGGATGAAATGTCACCATTTCACCAAAACAGGCTAAACTTGACGGTAACGAGCCCGGATCCATGCGAAAGCATTGGATCCGGGCTTTTTTTATGCTTCCTCAATCGCTGTCGGTGGCAAAGGAAATTGATCATCGCTCGCTACGAAGTCTTAGCGATTTCTGAAAAGCTTGGGCTTCACACAAGCCGACACGAATTCGGAGTCTTGAAAGCTTTCCCCTAAAAAAGCCTTTAACTGCTCGACCACTGGCCCTGGATCAGCCACCAGATCGGGATACGAAACCTCCAGCAAATCGACCCGATCGCTCTTAGCCAAAACCTGGCGTATCTGCCGACTATGGGACTCTTGGACATCGATCAAATGCTGCTTCTCCGAGCGAGCCTTCTGACCTTGGCGATCGAGCATCACCAACTGCGAATCGACGACCTGGTTCGTAGGCCGCACCATGTAGATGATCTTGTAACGATGCGGTCGGGGCAACGACGGCAACAATGCTGAAATCACCTTAACGGCCCTGCCCTTGGTCTGTTCGATGAGACGGGGGTTCTTGGGCAAGAGCTTGATCTCTTCCCACTCCCAATACCCCTCGGGGTTATCGTCGTCGGCCGTCCGCTTGCCATCGGTCATCGGCTCGATGCCAGCAGCCTTGAGCATCTGCATCATGAGCGAAGTCCCCGAGCGTGGAAGCCCCGAGACGATCAAAATTTCCAGCGGTTCGATGGCTGCGATCTCGGCCTCCTTGCGATCGATCTCGGCTTGTTTTTGACGGTCGATCTCGTCGCGATCGGCTTGGCGCTCGGCAGCCAGCACTCGAAGTCTTGATAACTCCTTCTGCGCCGAATCTCGCATCTTGTTAGCCGTTTGGGTCCGCAGATTCTCTGTCGCCGTGAATTGCTGCATGTCTCCGAGTCGATGATAGACCCTAGCAAGCATCCGCAGGGCGGGCAAAAAGTTCGGTGCCAAGCGATGGCAATTGTTAAGTGCTTTTTCGGCTTCGCGCAGTTTGTTCAATTGCAGCAAGCTCGCACCGAGCAGATAGTGCCCGATGGGGTTTCCGTACTGCAGGCCAATGGCCGCCAGCGCTGAATCGACGGCGTCGAGGGCCTTGTTTTGATGCAATTCGATCCTGGTTCGGACCAAGAACGCTTGGGGATTGTCTGGATCGGCAGATAGCACCCGATCGACGGCCGCGAGGCCTTCGTCCCACCGCCGAAGAGCCGCGTAGCATCGGGCCATGAATAACTGAATTTGAACTTCTTGTGGTAGCTTATCCTTGACCCCTTCGAGCAGTTCCAAGGCCGTCGCGAAATCCTCGCGCTCGATGGCGATGGAGGCTTTGATCAAATCGGCGTTTTCGGTTCGCCCAAAATGGTCGCGAGCTCGGTCGATCGTCTGATCGGCTTCTTCGAGCATTTTCAATTGCAGTTGGCAGTTAGCAAGCATCTGAGCGTAATCCGGTCTGAAGGGTTGCGCGTGCAGGCACCGCTCCAGTAGCGGTAAGGCTTGTTCGTATTTCTGAGCGTACATATAGGCCCGAGCCATGTTCCAATCGTTCTCGCGATTGGTTTCGGCGATGGCGACCGAGTTGTCCTCGGGGATCTCGTCGATGTACCCGAGTGCAACGAATTGGTCCAACAGTGCGCGGTTCTCTTGTTCGTCGAGTTTGGCACGCGGACGCTCTGTGCCAACGGCAGGTTCCCAAGTTGGAATCGTTTCGACGTTTCGTTTTTCGCGGAAGACATCCTCGAGCACCCGGCCCTCCATGTCTTGGCCGATAGGCAAGCCGAAGTAATGCAAAATGGTGGGGGTGATATCGAGCAATCGAGCGCCAAAGACCA
>Ga0082207_1000138_pt1 | contig 41280 bp, 33 predicted proteins | sample LakMenEpi10Aug09_FD_71540 | JGI IMG/M metagenome (GOLD analysis project Ga0082207, IMG submission 71540) | reverse complement strand
ATTGCTTAGCCTAAGTTCCTACTACCGGCTCGCCCGATTCGGGATGAGTTCAGCGCGTTGCAACCGCGTCCGCGGGTCAGCGGTCATGATCGGCTACCCGGGGCCCTGTGATGAAAATTGGCCCCGCCCCCACCACTTGGGGACATTGCTAACGATTCAAGGGGTGGAGCCGACCAACAACACGTCCGAGCGTGCGCTGCCTTCGGCAGTGACTTGCCGAAAACTGCGATTTGGGACACAGAGCCCATCCGGAGTTGTATCTGGAACGCCTGCTGACGGCCTCCTAAACGTGTCGACTGCAGAACCGCAATGGCTACAACCAGTTGGTGGCCGCAATAGGGGCCAACTTCAACGGGAGGACAGTGCACCCATCGCTTCTCCCTGTCACCTGCGGCGGGCAAGCCGCCTGAAATCTCACACAGGCCCGTGAACGGTTACTACAGCAATTGACCAAGCCGGTTCAACAAGATAACCAATAAAACCTGAATGAGTTGCCTTTCGCATCGATTCGGACTGCGATGATCTTATACGAGGGTGGAAGCCGGAACGTGTAAAAAAGAGTCATAGACCATTCACAACTGACCCTTGATGGTTTTTTGAGCCAAAGTCCACGCGGCATCAAGATGAATTAAATACTGATCCACTGGGAGCAAGTCGCCGGGGTCGCAAATTTGCATTTCGAGCAACCAGCCTCCTTCATACGTGCTTGAATTGATTAAAGACGGATCCAAAAGTGCATTTTGATTGAAACATTTAACAATTCCCGATGTAGGTGCAAATAGATCGCTTTCAGCTTTTTTGCTTTCGATCGACCCAAAGTTTTGTCTTTTTTTTACTGACAGGGGGGGGCTGATAATCCAGTCTATGAAATACACATCTTGCAGCAGCCTAACTGCGTATGTTGTAAGGCCAAAGCGATAAACTGTATCAGCACAGTCAACAAGGTTTCCAGGGAGTGCTCGGACTGGGATCGCCCACATATGATTCGTTGTGTAGCTAAACTTAGACGGAAAGCTTGCGAAAAATTGGCCCATCTGAAAAAACTTAACTAAGTCACTCTCGATTGTTGACTCGTTCATGTGTACCTTGCTCCGCGATATATAGGCTCAAAGAATGACGGGAGGATTTCGTCGACCTTTAGCAAACCTTGTCGCGTAAGGCGAAGTGTTCCGCCATCCGCTTCAGCATCTCCCATTTTTATGTGCTGGGCCCAAGCGTGATGCCAGTTTTCAAAGATGCTTACGCCAAATTTCTTTTCAAAAAACGTACTGTCCAAATAGCCTCGCTTGAGCATGAGGATCATCGATCGAATTAGTAATTGATATCGGGTTGGTGCTAGGCCTCTAGCTAATGGCAAGGTGCCATTTTCTAGGGCTGCGTAGTAATTTTTAAGATCTGCATAGTTTTGATAATGAATCCCGTTAACATGGCCAAAACTAGCTATCCCTGTCGCGATCAAATCTGCCCCTTCCCATAAATTGTCGCGATAGGAGAAATTTACCTTTGAAGGATTCTTTACCATGGTATAGGCGCTGCTGATAGCATAGCCAGCTTTTTCCAGTTCATCGAATGCATAGTTCACCCACGCTCGCTTTGTTGTCCAATCCGCCACCGGGTTTGCGATCGTGTTCCCGATGATACCCGCGCTATAGACCGTATTAAAAGGTAATTCCATTTGATAAATTGTGACACTATCTGGTTCTAAAACTAATGCTTGCCGAACGTTCTCACGCCAATTTTCCCAGGTCTCCCCAACCATACCGGAAATAAGATCGATGTTGACATTTTCGAAAGATGCATCATGAATCCACTTCCAAGCATCAAAAACTTGCTTTGAAAGGTGTGCCCTTCCGTTTTCTTCGAGAATTCTGTCGCTAAAGTTTTCTACACCAAGGCTAAGTCGAGTGACGCCTAGCCTTTCTCTAAGAGTTTTGACTTTGGTTTCACTTAATGTTCCTGGTTCGCACTCGAACGTTACTTCCTCTGCACCATCCCAAGAAATATCTCTTCGAAGCCGATCTGCAAGCATCGTCAATTGCTTTGGCGAAAGGAAACTCGGAGTGCCGCCACCAAAGTAGACAAATCTGTATGTGCGGTTCCCAACCATTGGCAGTTTTGAAACTAATGTTATTTCGTTACTTAAGGCATCGACATAACTCTGGACTTCGCTGGCGTTTACGTCGGTAAAAACTTTAAAGTAACAGAATTTGCATCGTTTTCTGCAAAAAGGAATGTGGAGGTAGAGCCCTAGCGGCGTGTTAATACTTGGCGGAGACTGCAGCGATCTCTTTACATCACCAAGTGATTCGTTATTCCAACTGCTGTAAGGTGGGTAGTTAGAAATGAAATAACTCCCTACTTCAGTTTTCTGGCTATCGGTTGTCACATTGAAAGATGAAATCATTTTATCTGAGTCCCGGGCTTTGCTACATTCACAAATGGCAGATGCTTGAACTATAATTATGAAATAGGATAGTATAGGGAACCCTTCTCTATCGAGACACTAACATTACAGATTAAGGCAGTCGCAACAGACTCAATTTGCTATCGCGTTTATCTTTTCATTGCAAAGCATCGCACGACGCCTTTGTCATCTGCAATCATAAGTCGGCCGTTCCCAATTCCTGGGGAACTGGTAAATCTCCCGCGAATCTCGAATTGCCATTTCTCGACTCCGGTTTTCAATGATAATCGAAGTAGCCTCCCATCTGTCGAGCCAATCCAAATATCATCGCCTGCAATGACAGGTGATGCCCCTGCTCTCTTTCTCATTGAATACCGCCAAATTCTTTTGCCCGTTCTGAGATCAATTCCATCGACGTTTTTATTTTGGCTGACAACGACTGCTACTTGATCTTTTACTGCCGCACTAGTGCGATATTCCTGTTTTTGAGTTGCATCAACATATCTCCAAGCTTCGGAATGGCTTCGCAAATCAATCGCAACAACTGCTCCGTCCATTATTGGAAGCACCGCGAGATTTTTTATCACTGCGGGTGTGCTACCAGTTGGCCCTCCCAGGGGTATCGGGGCGGATGTCTTGAGGCCGTCTAGAAGAGAAACGATGTGAAAGTTACCGTCACACCCCCCCACTAAAGTCTTGTCCATTGAAATTGAGGGCATAGACTGGAGCTGATCATTTGTTTCGTACTTCCAAGCTAAGCTACCGTCGTGCCTAAATAAGGCGCATAGAAAGCCCGACTGAGAAACAATTAGTACCCTATCTTTAAAAAAGGATGCGCTTGCCGCAACTTCGCCATCTATTTTTTGTGTCCAACGAGTATTCCCCGTGATTGCGTCGATAGCATAAACCTCTCCCGCGATGTCACCAATTACAAGTAAATCGTTATCAATCGCCGGTCCGCTGGCAAAGCCGTTTTTGGTTGAGTACTCCCACTTCTTAGCACCACTGTCAGTCGCCAAGCAATAAACTACACCAGAAATGTCGGCAAAATAGGTATATTCGCCGACAATTAAGGGACTGGAGTCGATTTGGGTCTTGGCTTTAAATTCCCAGGCTATTTCAAGTTCGTCTGGAAGCAACTCGAGGGTTGACCCAGTTGCTTCCGGGTTACATCGAGGAAGCGGCCAATCGAAGCCGTGAACTTGAGGTGTTGAGTAGACGACGAAAGCAGCGATAAAAATGATTTTAAGAGTTTTTGGCATTTCCGTTTCACACCGTAGAAAGTTCGTAGAAGGAAAGGATGTTTATTCGCTTTTAGGAAAATTGTTTCAAACAAATGAATAGGGCAATGCGACTGCAATTACTTGCACGGTGGTAGGAAAAAATCCGTCGCTTCGTATTATATGGTGAGCCGACGTGGGGTAGGCCTCTCCTGATTAAGGCTAACGTACAACGAAAACAACTTTATTTGTGGCTCCTATGATTTGTGTAAGTATAGCTAGAACCCGCCATAAGCACGTAATTGCGGAGCATCGGCACTTGGCCGATAGCGGCGTACAATTGGTTGAACTTAGGCTCGATTATATTGGCAGAGAGGTGAACTTGAGCCGCCTGCTCAACTCCCCCCCTACGCCCTTGGTGGTTACGATCAGGCGCCGGGAAGATGGGGGGCGATGGGTTGGGTCTGAGCCCGAGCGTCAAATGCTCCTCAGGGCGGCAATTGTTTCGGGGGCGGAGTACATCGATCTAGAAATGGACATTGCCGGAAGCATTCCACGTTATGGGAAGACAAAGCGAATAATAAGCTATCATAATTTTGCTGAGACCCCAAAAGAACTTGAGGAACTTCATGCAGAATTGGCCTCCAAAGACGCCGACATAGTGAAGTTGGCGACAATGGCAACTACATTTAACGACAACGTGAGAATGATGGACTTGGTCCGAAAATCTGAGATTCCAACCATCGGCATTTGCATGGGTGAGATGGGCATAGTGACTCGGGTACTTGCAACAAGGATTGGTTCCCCATTCACTTTTGCTACGATCAATTCTGAGCGTAAGATAGCCCCGGGGCAGATTAGCTACTCATCGATGCAAAATCTCTATCGGGTCGATGAAATCGATCCAAATACGATTCTTTTGGGAGTTGTAGCTGACCCAGTTGCTCACAGCCTTAGTCCACTTATTCATAATTCGGCGCTGCATGCTGCTGGAATTGATGCAAGGTACCTTCCATTTCGCGTCCCCCCAGAGGACTTAAACGCTTTTATCGGTGCCTGCATAGGCCTTGGGATACGCGGATTAAGCATTACTATTCCCCACAAAGAGCGATCGCTTTCTTACTGCAGTCGCGTAGAGGCGGCAGCAAATAATATTGGTGCGATAAACACTATGATTTTTGATAACGGCGAAAGAATTGGTTACAACACAGACTACAGGGCGGCCATGGATTGTATCAATGCTGCCTATCAGCAATCTGATAACGCTGGGGCACCTGCACATCAAGGTCGTCGAGTTTTGATTTTAGGGGCTGGTGGGGTCGCAAGAGCGATTGCTTGGGGAATGAAACAAAGGGGGGCTGAGGTAACCGTATCTAGTCGAACTTATGATCGAGCATTGCAGTTGGCTCACGAGATAGGCGCTAGGGTAGTCCGCTGGGAAGACAGGCATGAGGTACGCCCTCAATTGCTCGTGAATGGAACACCTGTTGGAATGCACCCCGATGTAAATGAGTGTCCTGTAGAGCTGGGTTTTATGAATAATTTAATGGTTGTTTTTGACACAATTTACAACCCTGAGAGCACGATGTTAGTAAAGCATGCCAGGAATGCAGGTGCAAAGGTAATAACGGGCGTTGATATGTTTGTTAGGCAGGCAGCCTATCAGTTTAAGCTCTTTACTAATCGCGAAGCTGACGTGAGCCTGATGAGGGATTCGATCAAACTTGCGACGAGCCCGGTTAAATATAATTGAAGTGAGGTACGCATGACGACTGCAATTAATTGCTCCAACTCGGAGCAAATCATATTTCGCCAAGCGACGCCATGTGATGCCGATGCTATTCACGATATCCTACGACCGTATGTCGCAAATCGCAAGTTGTTTCCCCGCACCGAATCAGAGGTGATCGAACTTACTCGCCATGGTTTTTTGGCAGAAAATTCGAATGGTTTGGCGGTCGGATTTGCCGCCGTAGAGGTATACAGTCGAAAATTGGCAGAAGTGCAATGCTTGGCCGTAAGGGCCGAATATCAGGGGCGTGGTGTTGGCCAGAAATTAGTTGCATTGTGTGTCCAGCGGGCAAAAGAATTGGGGGTTGTTGAGGTAATGGCGATCAGTAGTAGTGAGGATTTTCTTAAACGCTGTGGTTTTGATTATGCTCTTCCAGATCAGAAGAGAGCATTGTTTTATCAGCTACAACCAAGAAGTTGCGACTAATGGAAGAGCGACAACGAAAAAAACGAACCCAACTTCGCAAGAATCGTCAAGGACGTGTTCGAAGACGAGATCTAACCAAAGGCTTTTTAACAGACGCGGATGTCCCTGAGATACAAGATTCAGTGCTTGGCGAACGAATCAGTGGCAAGGGAGAACTTACGAGAAAACGAAATGTTGATTACTCAGGTTTGTTAGAGTTAACCAATTCGATAGACTCTGGATCTTCTACTGGAGAGCTTAGTAGTAACAGCAAGCTTGGAACCGTTGTCAGCGTTCATGGCCTATGGAGTCGTGTGCTTGATTCAAGTGGGACTGCACATGATTGCACAGTTCGCGGGGTTTTGAAGTCGCTTAGTTCGGTTCAGAGAAACACCGTAGCGGCAGGCGATCGCGTGAGTTTTCGCGCGACCGAAATCGGACGAGGCGTTATCGACACCATACATCCGAGGCGCGGATGCATAAGCCGACTGAGCCGCGGGAGAAAGCATGTAATTGCCGCTAATATCGACTATCTTTTGATAGTTGCAAGTTGCGCCGAGCCAGATCCTAAATTTGGTCTAGTGGATAGATATATCCTTACAGCGCTGTATTGCGACATCAAGCCTTTGATTTGTTTTAACAAGGCTGACTTGGTAGAACCAAAGACGCTGCAGCAAGTTGTAGGAGTCTATGCTCAACTCGGATTTATGACTTTGTTCACAAGCACGAAGTTAGGGATGAACATTAATTATTTGCGGTCTTTGTTGACCGGTAGGCAAACGGCATTAGCTGGCCAAAGCGGTGTTGGGAAAAGTAGCCTCTTAAATTCTATCGAGCCATCGCTAGGGTTGCGGGTCGGAAGCATTAGTCCCGAAAATGAAAAAGGTAGACACACGACCACCAGCGCCATCATGATTCCATGGGGAGGAGGCGGTGCTGTGGTGGACACACCTGGCATCCGGCAATTTCAATTGTGGGGGATGTCTCCCGTTGAGATTGCGGGATTAATGCCAGATTTTAGACCGTATGTGAGCAAATGCCGGTATTCTAATTGCCTCCATCTCAGGGAGGAGCAATGCGCGGTAAAAGACGCAGTTTCAGATTCTAGAATAGATCATCGCAGATACGAAAGTTATTTTTTCTTGGTGAATGAACTTCAGGAGCAATGTTGATATTGGCGTTGCGATTGTCGTAATGATTTTTTGCTGTTTCGGAATTTGAGTCAGTCCCGTAGCTTTATGATTCATGCCAATCCAAGCATCGTCCATTGCATTATAATGATAAGTGGTTTCCAACCGCCTTCGTTCCTACTGCTATAATTCCAAGTAATTCGCTTCTATCACTAGATTTTTCCTAAATGAATTCTGATCGCGACTTTTTATCACCGGCATTCAGCATAGATGTATCGGCCGATTTATCAAATGACGCCCCTCCAGGTAGCGTTCTAATTCAGTCTGAGTTGCTCAACCAGTTGGTAAAATTGCAACAGCAGCAAATTAACCTACTAAGCGAATTGGTGCTTGCAACAACTGGGGTGCAGAAACAGAGAACTGCCGAGATACAACAGTGGAGAGAATCGAATCCGACTGTTGCTAAGAATTGCCGTCATGCAGCAGAGATTCTTAGTCGAATTCAGGTCGAATTTCTAGGTTGCCTCACAAAAGAAATCATTGAAAATGAAGAGTCCCTACTAGAGGGTGGATTTATGTTGCAAGAATTCGTCGATCGTTTTGGCCCCCGCTTGTCGCACCTCTCGGGTGTCATGCAGGTTGTTTCGCTGCTGTCAGAACCTTTTAAATAACGTTCGAATTTAAAGAGACAGGTCGTGGAAATTGAGGGGCTTCTTCTACAGGCAAGTTATTCACTTTAATGTAATTCGGAAATGTCTTTCTTCTCCACTATGACTGTCGAAGCTTAGTAAGTTAGGCTTGAATTTAAAACTTGTTGGCGGTTAGTGTTCTGGGTCCCCCTTACCAAACGAATAGATTGGTTGATTGCTGTGCTTTTTGCCCGTCCCAAGATTGCCGAATTGGCTTTTCGCGTTTACGAAAAGACTTTACATCCGGAATTGTATTTTGCATGCAGATCGAGATGCATTCAGCGGAGTCTGTTCAGTGCTAGTATCGTCATAACTAATTGCGGGCATGTGATAACCTGGGTCACTCCTAATTCCACGTTTTGTGAAATTACGACTGGTTTGTATCAGCCTCTTCCAAATCGCAATTGTTTAGTGGCCCAACCGCTTAAGGGGAGAAGGACAGAATTCGCGCGATCTCAAGGGGGCGCTACATATAAAAGCAGTTTTCATTTGGAGTCAGTTGACCCCGAAATGTTTTGGATTATCAACCAGCAGTTTTCCAGCGATTCCGAGAAGGGGCTTGTGTGTAAGTTTGAAAGCAGCGGTCGAATTAAGCTTGGCGCCATTAGTTATGTCAACACACAGACAAAGGCATCAAGTTTATTCGTTCAGGCGGTCCATTCTTTTCCTGATGATTACGCAATTCTCAAGGTCGAATCAATTTTCTCACTCCCAGGTTAATGCAAGCCACGCTAGCAAAATCTCCGGGTCTGGTTTGGCTCGGGATGCTTTCCGAGTTGGTGACATAGGGCGATTTCAATCGTTTTTTAAGATTTGAGTCCGCACGCCTCTCTCAAAGTCAGGATTGCCTTGTTGCTCACGCCCTACACTCTATTTTTGGTAATACGATCTCATCAACGCCGATCGCTTAAATTGCCAAAAACTCACGGTACTCCTAGCCCGCAAGGCAGATCATGAAACTTCCGTAAAATCGGGTCTTAGCGTGCCACAAGAACTTTTACTGCCCTGATTCACCTGAATCCCCCACCCCAGCCACCAAGACGATCCGGCGAATTAACGCTCGCCGATGCTTGCCACCCGCCAATCTTAGCCGCTCAGACGTTAGACCACGGCGTAGGCAAGTTACCCGACACGTGGGATATATAGAAAGTTAGAAAGTGACCAAAATTGAGCAAATTACAATCGTGTTTTGCGCGGCATGCCGTAATGTGGCTCTCTGCTTCCGGAATTGCTGCAGATTTGTAGAACAGGATCACGCTACATTCGTAAGCGAAAAGAGGGTTGGTTTACAGAACACTTTTTTGCTTAACGACGCGGTTGAGTATATTCTGAACTTGTATCGCATCTTGGCTGGAATGAGTGTCGTCATGGCACAAACCATTACTTATCGAAAATTTGGTAAAATGCATATTTTTTAACTCATGGCTCGGGCTAGCTGCCTCTGCCTGAGCGGGCCCTTGGTTGCTCACCCTGGCGGAGCGAACCCAACTGCCGAAACAGACAACTGCAGCAACTGAATTTATTGGCCGGGCCGTATGAATTTTGAATACGCGCAATTGCACCAACGTTTCACTTACAATTCCGCTGATAAATAAGTCAAGCTAACTATTTTAACTATGGGGTGCTACCGTTGGAGCTTTTTTTGGTACGGCATGCTGAGAGTGAAAATAATGCGAGTCCACCGTGGCAGCGAGTCGCGGACCCCAACATCACGTCATTGGGAAGACTCCAGGCCGAAGCACTAGGAGACTGGATAACAGGTGTTGGCGTTGACGTGTTAGTAACCAGCCCTTTTCGTCGTGCTTTGCAGACGAGCGAACGCATTTCGGCGATTTCGCCAATAAAACAGATGTTGGTTTGGCATAACGTTTTCGAGCGAGGAGGTTGCTATTCTAGACATTCTGCAGCAGGCATAAGGAGCCATCCTGGCCTGGGAAGGACTAGTATCCAAAACGTGCTTCCCACCGCTATTCTCGATCCTTCTATCGGCGAAGATGGTTGGTGGTCAGGGTGCTTAAAGGAGTCAGATGCTGAGGCGAAAAAGAGAGCGGATAGCGTTATTAACAGGATGATAAACTCATTTGGGGCTGGGCCTACTAAAGTTTTTGCAATTCTTCACGCTGACTTATTAAAACTAATGGTTGGTCGAATGCTGTTTGGCGTATTTGAACTTGGTATTTTTGGGCCCTTTGCTAATGCTGCAGTAACCAAATTAGACTTTGACGGTAGGGTTTGGAGACTAGATTGGCTAAATAGCATTTCACATTTAAATCCCAAGTTAATAACTGGCGATAGAAAGTAACTTCAAATCTGGTAGCAATTGCTGCTAAAGCATTCCGCTTCCCATTTCGACGAGATGTGGCAGGGCCCCAAAAGGTGCGGTGTGGGCAGATAAAAGAGATGTTTTCCCTGCGATGGAGTGTATGATTTTCAGGTTTCCAAGATTTAAAGATCGGATTCCAAAATTCTTCTGTGGGCCCGGCAAAGTAATTCCACCGCTTCTTCAATCGTTCGGTCGGTCGTTCCTCTTCCCAATCCGAACCGAAGGCTACGGCGCGCCCTGCTCTCGTCAATACCGATTGACGTCAATACATGGCTAGGTCTCGGATCGAAGCTACTGCAAGCAGCACCGGTGCTAATGGCCAGATCCTCGCTTGCAGAGATAATCGTTTCAGATTCCACGCCAGGAAGTGAAATATTTAGATTGCCAGATAACCGAACTTGCTGATCTAAAAACGGCCCATTCAGTTCGATCCCTGGCAAGCGATCATCTAGCTTCATCCACAATTGGTTGCGTAGAGTCGCAAGCCTTGTAGTTTCTATTGCAAGATCACGATTGCAGATTTTTAAGGCAGTTGCCATACCAATAAGCCCAGGACAGTTCAGCGTCCCTGCCCTAAGACCTGACTGCTGGTCACCACCTAATATCATCGGCGCGAGTCGTACGCGTTTATGTTCTGATCCGATGCAAAGAAACCCTACACCCTTTGGTCCATAAAATTTATGGGCAGATCCGCTTAAAAGATCGCAGTCAGTCGCCTTAACGCTTACAGGCACTTTTCCGACAGCTTGTGTTGCATCTGTGTGAAATATGGCACCGTATTGATGGGCAATTGACGCTAGTTCTGCGATCGGCTGAATTGAACCAATTTCGTTATTGGCCCACATTATCGATACGAGGGCCGTGTCATCGTTTATCAAGGCTCGAAGATCTTCGGGATCAACAAGTCCGCAGAACTTGCCCCCCTGCTGCCTTACAGGCAGTTCGGAAACTCGAAAGCCTCTTCTTTTAAGATCACTAATGGGCCGTAGCACCGAGGGGTGTTCCGTCGGGGCGGTGATCACGTGACTCCGCTTTTGGCGGGGGTGCAACATCGTTCCTGTAATTGCAAGATTATTACTTTCTGACGCGCTGCTAGTTATTATAACCGATGACGGATCTGCCTCCAATTCGCTAGCTATTAGTTCTATTGCATCACTGCAAGCTTGTGAAGACTTTCTGCCAAAGATATGGCTTGTGCTATGAGGACTTCCGAAGTTTTCGGTCATCCACGGGAGCATCGCCTGTAATACCTCAGGAATGACCGGGGTTGTGGCGTGGTGGTCTAAATAAATCATTTTTGGTATCGGGGAGGGAAAGTCAATAAAGGCAGTCAAGACATATTTGGCTCCATGTTTCAAGTGACATACGGTGCCTCTTCAGTGCGGAGATCGGCGTAAATTTTGCCTCGTTAATTCCTCGTTCATTTGATAAAACGGCAGGTCGGCTTAAGCTGATCCGATGAACTATGCCTAGATGGACACGCCCGACCTCGTTGCTTGAGTCATATAACAAGCCAAGAGACTGCAAGCTATACAAATCTTCAATTTTAATTTCTTCAGCCAACTCTCTACGCAATCCTACCAAGTAAGGATTGTTGCTTCCCTGGGCGTCTTGTTCGCAGACATGACCTCCTATACCAATCGATCGTTTTTTGTGTAATCGCGATTCTCCTTGATTGCTTCCTCGAGTGTACGTGAATAGCTGAGGCTCTGCATCGCGGTTCTGATACTCAAGAATAACGTACGGGATTAACTGCTTGAAAGACGGGTTCGACTCCATCTGTTCTCTAGGTCGGAAACTAAGGTGATTACTTGAGAGTACGCAATCGATCAGATGGTTGGCATCGCTGACAAAGCCTTCGAATTGAACTATGTCGTTTAATACTTCTTCCGGTATCACCAGTACATTCTCGTCGAAATCCATGCGATCACTTGTTTGATAAAAGAAATAACACCCGATATCACAACCTTGATTCGCTGTTGTCATCAAGGCTTCTGTTGAAAAAATCGTCGTTCCAAGACGCATCCTCTTTCCTGTATTGGTCAAGCCGACGATAAAGTGTCCTTGCTCCGATTCCAAGCACCTTGGCCGCTTCTTCACGATTCCCTCCTGTAAGTCTTAGGGTCTCACCAATTGCCCATTTCTCGATTGAGTCAAGTGACTTTCCGACCAAGGCTGACTCACCCGGTGAAGAATTCGCATCCATCTTCTTAACTGACTCTTCAATCTCTTGGCCGGAACTGTTGGAATGGAGTTCAGGAGGGAGGTCATCTTCTCCGAGTATGCAATCGGTGTCTAAGACAACCATGGTTTCGACAAAGTTTCTCAGTTGCCTGACATTGCCAGGCCAGTCATATGAATAGAATCTTTTTACGACACCAGGGGTGAAGTAAGAAATTGGCTTATCATATCGACGCAAAAACATCTTGCGAAAATGATCCATCAATGGCACGATATCTTCACGCCTGTCACGGAGAGACGGCAGTTCAATTGTTATGACTTTTAGCCTGAAGTAAAGATCATTTCTAAAAGTCCCCTCGGAGACCATTCGCTCAAGCGGTCTGTTGGTTGCGGAAATAAGTCGGACGTTTACCTTGATCGGTCGATTGTCACCTACTCGAGTAATCTTATGATCCTCCAGTACCCTAAGTAATTTAATTTGAGTACTGATAGGCATGTCGCCAACTTCGTCTAAAAACAGAGTCCCGCCATTCGCGTACTCAAAAGCCCCAATCCGATCACTTATTGCATCCGTAAACGAACCCTTAGTGTGCCCGAATAGTTCGCTCTCAACGAGGTGTTCGCTGACAGCTCGAGTATTAAGGGCAACGATTCGCTTCCCTCTTCGGGGGCTATTTTGGTGTATGGCTTGGGCGATCATTTCCTTCCCTGTACCGCTCTCGCCGGTAATCAAAACGGTCGCATCCGTTGCGGCGATACGACGAACTCGATCTATTACAGTTCGCATCACTGCACTTGTGAAAACAAATCCTTCGAAGCCAAATCTCTCGTCCAGCCTTTGTCTCAATTCCGTATTCGTACGGCGTAATGAAACTGCCTCTGCGGCTTTTTCAACGATTGCTCGTAACCTTGCTGGGGTAATCGGCTTTTCAAGAAAATTGAACGCCCCTTTTTGCATCGCTTCAACTGCTAGAGGCACACTAGCATGGCCCGTAACTAACACTACCTCACACTCAGGAAGCCGCTGGCGAGCAATTGCTAGCAACTGCATACCGTCGACTTCATTCATAACCATATCCGTAACTATAATGTCGAAATTTTCTCTTTCGATTTGCCTCGAAGCATCAGGACCAGCTGTTACGACATCACACTTGTAGCCGACCTTCTCGAGGCTTTCACTCATTGCCCGTGCGTGAGCTGATTCATTATCAACAATCAGGCAACGAAAATCCGACGGGCGGACTGAGCCATTTGCCTTCTCTTGATTATGCGACTCCATGTCAATTCTCAAAGGTTGAGGATAATCTGTTTAACTAAAGCAAGGTGGGCCTAAAGCCCTCTAGCTAGCGAGACCCATTTCATAGCGGCAAGAAACTGTCTTCGATGCGTTCATGCTTTGTAAGCGGCAACGCTAGGCGGTTTATCAAGAATGCTTCTGACGGCATGTAAAATTTCAAATGGTTCTTGATGCGAATAGCGGCAGGTTATTGCTGTATTCCGCTTTAAATCTTTAAGTTGCGCGCAACCAGCATCCCATTCTCTTTCGCCCAATATGATTGCAACTCCAAAGCCCCGTTCGTCGGCGTGCCTTAATTGACTACTAAGCTTTCGAGATTCGGAGTATAGCTCAACATTAATGCCATATGTCCTCAATATCATTGCTAAGCGAAGATAGTCATTTCTTCGACTGGCGTCAAAAAATGGAATGAAAACAGAGGCAGTCGTCGTTGATGCCGATATCTCGCCAAGTTTCTCAAGAGCAACGATAAGTCGATCAAGCCCCAACGATGCGCCGACACCGGGAAGGTGCTGGTCAGTAAATACTCCTGTCAAATTGTCATAACGCCCACCGCTGCAGATGCTCCCAAGTCCAGGTAAGTCATCGAGAATTGTTTCGACGACCACTCCAGTGTAGTAGTCCAAGCCCCTTGCGATCGACACATCCAGTATCAGTCGGTCGCTGGGCACCCCACCGGCTATCGAACCTGTGATGACTTGATCGAGTCGGTCGATACCCAATTCGGCATCTCGGTTCCCTCCTATCGCATTGCTAAGTTCGGTTAAAACCACTTCCGGACGGCCCGTGCAGTCAGACAAAGACAGAATTGCATCAGCTTGTGCTGCCGAGATGCTAGCATGGCTTACCATCTCTTCCGCAGTTTTTTGCCTGCCAATTTTCCCTAATTTGTCTAGACATCTAAGGAGCGGGACCGCTTTGCAGGCAAGTCCGAGTGCGTCCAGCAAGCCTGAAAGTATTTGCCGGCTATTAATCCTTATAGAAAAACGCTTTACTCCAATCTTTGTGAGAAGCGAATTGATTACCAAAATCAATTCGATGTCTGACAAAACCGAGTCCGTACCAATAGTATCGAAGTCGCATTGGACGAACTCGCGGTAACGACCGGCTTGTGTGTTTTCTCCACGCCAAACTGTACCTAAATGATACCGCTTAAATGGCATTTTGATGTTGTTGATGTGTTGGGCAACAAATCTCGCCAGAGGTACCGTCAAATCAAAACGCAGACCAACCGCGCGGCCTCCGTGATCTGTGAAGTGATACAACTGCTTATCTGTTTCATCGCTCCCCTTCCCCGATAAAATATCAAGGTATTCCAGTGAGGGTGTATCGATAGGTATAAATCCGAAGGATCTAAATGTCTCTCGTGATTGCTCCATCAAGCGTTCCCTTGGAATCATGATTTCTGGAAGATAATCTCGAAATCCTTTAAGAGTACGAGGTTTTACTATCGCGCGTTCCACAGGTAGTTATCCAATTAGGTTAAAAAGATGCTATTAGCCTTGTCGCTCTATTGGTTTCTTCTAACTTGATATTAATTCGAGGATCGCTCCAGACTGAAAGTCGGCTCAGGATTTAACGCATCCTGGAAGACAGTTCCACAACACGAATTGATCGAGATCTTTGCCACAGGTGAAGAAATTCCCTCCCGTGGGCAATTCCTATAGGTCGTCAGGCAAAGCAGATCCCATCGTCCGATTTAAGCCAACTGCTTTGGAAAAACAGGTTGATCGCTATTTCGTCTTCTCTGTAGAAGATTCCCTAACGCAAAGTCGCCTCTTCGGTTTGCGGATCTGGTCGATAAAGCAAATACGTCCAATTGTCCACAAAATGTGCTGTCGGCAGGTCGTTTGTTATCAATTTAACCTGCCAATTAGCGGCCTGGACTGATGCAAGGGTTCCCCGGGAAGTCGGATTGTAGTTGGATATTCATAAAGTGGCGATGGGCATCAAAGTCGTTTACGTCTTCTCGGCCCATATCTACCGTCACTTTTAAAAAAGTAATATTCATGGATCATAACGGACTTCGGAATAATTTGGAATACTTGGTATGACAATCGAAGTTTTGCAACGTGTACGTGTCTATGAATCTTATGAAGTCAACTGGGCACTGGAAAGGAACCAGGCCCTGGAGACCGACTGCTATTCGTTTTACATAAACAAACCGTCCGGGCAACCGAATAGCCCCACTGATATCAATTACTACAAAGTATTACACATGCAGCGCACTTATGGTCTTTGCAAGTGGAGAGAACAGACAGATCTCGACATAAAAAGCGTGTCGCATCTCCTGATTCCCTTTATCGGACCAATGGATTGACCACCGAGTGGGTCATGTCGATAGCTCGCAGGCTATCGACAAACTCTCAGTCCCGATTCTGAAAGGTTTTGATTGCCTCGGAGGCCTTAACTGTCGCGTGCCTACCAAAGTGATAGCTATTAGGCTTATCAAAGACCCCGTGAGGTTTTGTGCTGAAACAGCTTCATGCTTTGGGAGTGATCCAAAATTCGTCGGCGAGTGTTCCAACAAGGCAAACCAGGTGTCCTCCGGAACTATACCCAAATAGTCCCAGTCGATTAGCGTCAATGCGATAACATTCCTGCCGGGTGCTAATCCATGCCAGCACTGAGCGTACGTAATCAATCTGTGATGGATGCTTCCATGTTGGCGTCAACCTATAATCGACCGTCACTGCCATGAGCCCATTTTTAGCAAGATTCATTGCAACTCCGCCAAGTTGGCTCCGCGAGCCGATTGACCACGCACCGCCATGAACAAGAATGACTGCTGGGAGTAATTACGATTTATTAGCATCTCGCCAAGGCAAGAAGAAATCGCATCTGAGATTCAAATTATCACGGCGGGAAAAAATAATAGAGTGCGTTATCTTGACACCATTAAGTTGGCAGTTGTCGAAGCCAAATGCCGATGCATTTCCGAAAAGGCTTGCTGGTATCAATAAAAGTGCGTACGTTCAGACTATTAGATTGAGTTCGAGAAAGGAATTGATTGTGTACGCAACGAACAATTTCATGGAAAGTTGCAGCATTCTCATGCCACCAATGTGTCGGTTGTTACTTGTGCCCATAGTCTTTTTTGATCGTTTTAGGGTTTTATTTGGTCACGTTTTCAAACGAAAATTTTCAATTTTTGATGCGTAGCCCGCGGATGACCTTGGTAAGATTTGCGTTGGTTGAGAGTAAAACCTGAGCTTGCTCGCTCGATTTAGATGGGATTTATATGCCTAATAACTTTAGTTCAGTACCCGAAGCCGTCGATGCTATCGGCCGCGGTGAAGTTGTGATTGTTGTGGACGCTGAGGACCGAGAAAATGAAGGAGATTTTATCTGCGCGGCAGAAAAAGTAAGCCCGGAAATTATCAATTTTATTTTGAGTGGCCGAGGCCAACTTTGTGTCTCGATTCATCCCGATACCGCTCACCGTCTTGATTTATCACCAATTGTCTCACAGAATGATGCACCTCTGAAAACTGCGTTTCTAACCCCTATAGACAGTTGCCTTGCTAAGACTGGTATTACGGCAGCAGAGCGGTCGGAGACTATTCGGCGAATCGCGAGCCCGGATTCAACCGCTTCGGATTTTGTCCGTCCGGGCCATGTCTATCCTCTTCTTGCAAAGGAGGGTGGCGTCTTGCGTCGGGCTGGACATACCGAGGCTGCTTTGGACCTTGTAAAGATGGCTGGCCTGCAACCAGTTGCTGCTCTCTGCGAGATCCTTTCGGATAATGGCGATCGAGCAAATCGAGATCAATTAATTAGGTTATCTGCCGAAAAAAACTTAAAAATAATTAGCATAGAGCAGCTAATCATCCATCGACGCGCGAGTGAAAAGCTTGTCAGCAGGTCCGCAATGGCAGACCTTCCTACTCGATATGGTAATTTCAAGTTGCACGTCTATTCGATTCGGTACGAATCACAGGAACCAATTGCCCTCGTGATGGGAGATTTGACCGCGGCTGGAAAGCCTCCATTAGTGAGGATGCATAGCAGTTGTTTCACGGGTGACTTAGTATCGTCTTTGCGTTGTGATTGTGGAGATCAGCTTAACTTAGCACTTGGGCTTATAGGAGAGGAAGGCCGTGGTGCTTTGATTTACCTTCCGCAAGAAGGGAGAGGTATCGGCCTAGCTCAAAAGATAAAAGCCTATGGCTTGCAGGACGACGGACTGGATACCGTTGAGGCAAATCATGCCTTGGGTTTTAAGGCAGATATGCGAGACTACGGTGTAGGACTTCAGATTTTAAAGGACCTTCGACTTTCTGCTATTAGATTACTTACAAACAATCCAAAAAAGGTTGAGGCGTTTAATTTACGTGGTTTCAATTTAACGGTTGTTGACCAAGTACCCATAGTATCCGAGGCAAACAACCACAACATTAAATATCTTGAAACAAAAAGAATCAAAATGGGACATCGACTCCCTACTCATGAATAGGTCAATTGAACCTCGTAAAAATATCGCGGTCAGCAAGGTAGGACGCGAACACTGGAGGATTAAAATTAGCGTTAATAACTTTCATTCCGCGGAACAAATCCGTTTAAAAAAAGTCGCTATTCTTGGAGTTGGACTTCTCGGTGGTTCATTTGGGCTGGCGATTCGGTCTAGATTTCCAAACGTTATAGTTGCTGGCTATTCGCGCAGTCCTCAATCGAGAGAGCTTGCGATTAAGACAGGGGCAATTACTCAAGCGAGCGGTAATCCCAAATTGGTCTGTGAATCTGCAAATTTAGTAATTGTGGCCACACCCGTGGATAGTATCGTATCAATGGTAATTGAAGCTTCTAAATGGCTTGACAGCGATGCCCTTATTATGGATTTAGGTAGCACAAAGAAACTAATCGTAGACTCTATTGAATCAGATTCTTTTGCGAGTAAATTATTTGTAGGAGCCCATCCAATAGCCGGCGGCGAAAATTCAGGTGCTATGCATGCTAAGCCTGAGTTATTTCGCCAAAGAACTGTCATTTTGACTCCTACTCCTATCACTGATTCTCGAAAATTAGACCAAGCTAGGCAGATATGGAACAGCTTCGAATCTTTTGTTGTTGAAATGACGCCGGGGGAGCACGATGATGTTTTTGCGTCAATAAGCCATGTTCCGCACATCATTGCTGCGGCAATGGCTAGCACGCTACCTGATCATTGTCAGTATCTTGTGGGAGATGGGTGGTTAAGCACTACTCGAATAGCTTCGGGTGATCCTACAATGTGGACTGCGATTTCGATGGCCAATCAAAAAGCCATACTGAAGAGTTTAGATTCTTTCACTGGTGGATTAGGTGAATTTTATGAAGCGATTTCAAAAGGCGATTCTGGTCGTATCTTCGAGATTTTTCGGCGTGCTAAGGCATGTCGTGACAGTGCCTTAGGCCTTTACAACCGACGCAACCAGACAAATGGTACGTGAAATTAGGGGCGAAGAGTTTCTGAAATCAATTGCCGATCAAAGTAGTTTACCGACATTCCAGCGTCGACGATGATCGACTGTGCCGTGATACCTGAAGATCTGGGACTTAGTAAGAAGACTACAGTTGATGCGACCTCTTCAGTTTTGACGGCCCTTCGTCTAGGGATCACTTTTTCTGCGAATAAATAGGCATCAACATAACCGGGAATCCCCGCTGATGAACTTGTTTTAAGAAGTCCCGCTCCTACGGAGTTGAATCTAACCTCTGAATCCTTGCTAAAAGATTTTGCTAAAAACGACAAAGAGGAGTCAAGTGCTGCTTTTACAGGCGCCATGTAGCCATAACTCTCGCTAGCCATACGAGTTGTACTAATCCCAATAGTCACCACGCTTGAGTTGTAAAGCAGAAGCGGCTTGACTGCTCTACTAATTGCTATCAGGGAAAAGGCCGAAATGTCAACGGCCTGCAAAAAACTGGCCCTTTCGGTCTCATGAAATGGCTTAATCCCCTCCGAATAATTTGCATAAGCGATTGAGTGGACCAACCCACTTAGGCGTATGTTATCAGCGGCTAATTGGACTGCGAGCGAATCTATTTCAGTTTGGTTTTCAACATCGCAGACGTATATCGGTTTGCCTTGCAGTAACTTCGATACGCTTTCGCGACGGTTGTTGTTTCGTACAACGTAAAGAACCTTTCCGCCGAGTGATTCGATTTGTCTACCTACTTCGTATGCAACACTTTTCTTATTTGCAACCCCCATCACCAAAAAGCTTTTTTCCGCCATTTCTAAATAGTCCATAAATATTCTAACTCTCAACTGGTTAAAGTAGCAAATTACAACACCCAAAAAAATCGCTCTCTGAGATCAAACCCACTGTGAGAAAAAGTGTTTTCCGTTTATCGCTTTGAATTGCTGTGGCATTTGCTTCAATAAATTTTAGTCGGAAAAACGACCCCGCATATGTTTACCGAGTAATCCTAGCCAAATCCAAGCGAGATTTGAGGGTAGGGTTAAAAGCCAGTGCGACAAACAAGAAAGGCCTGTAAAATTTAATATCATGACTGTGTCAATTGAAAATTGTGCTCGATCTGGCGCATCGGCCCTCAGCAACCAAATTTGCCTATCACGCAAATATTTTAATCTCAGACTTGTTCGTGTATAAACGGTTTTATTCTCCGTGCTTTGCGTTAGATTTTTCATGACTTTGATACGAAGACTTCGCCTAAAAAGGCCCTATGAGTAGCAGTGATCAAATGCGCCCCCTTTCTTCTATATGTTGGAAGATTATGTTTTAAAGACGATTGCAACTAAGCCCGATGGGCCTCACTCTGGATTTTTTTGAGTCGGCCATGTTTTAATCCCGTAGATGTTAGCAGGGAAGCGCGAATCGCTGCTTGTTACCAACTTGGCCCGCCGAGGGGTTTTGCTAAATTTAGTATTTGTTCATTTGGATTTGGGATGTTTTTTTCTAAAACCGCATTCGGCAGTTGATTCAGCGTTTACTCGCTCTGGACATTCAAATGATCGTCGTTATCGATAATTACGACTCCTTTACATACAACTTGGTTCAACGACTCGGGGAAATCGACCCGTCTGTCGATCTGCGGATTTTCAGAAACGACGAAGTCTCGATAGGTGATTTAGAAAGTCTGTGTATAACGCGACTATTGATTTCACCTGGGCCTTGCACCCCTAGCGAAGCTGGGATCAGCGTCGAGTGTGTAAGGCATTTCCAGGGCAGGTTTCCTATCCTCGGAGTCTGCCTAGGCCATCAATCAATTGGCCAAGCTCTGGGCGGAAAGATTATCCGGTCTCCCGTAATTATGCACGGTAAAACGGACTTCATTTTTCATGATGGAAGAGGCCTATTTGAGGGTATTTCTGAGCCTTTCGTAGCCACTCGTTACCATAGCCTAGTGATAGATCAAGAATCGCTGCCTAGTTGTTTAACGGTTAGCGCCTGGAGCCGAGCTGGGTCGCATGCTCAAATAATGGGTGTGCGACATAAGGTACATAAATTAGAGGGATGGCAATTTCACCCCGAAAGCTTCTTAACAGAACCTGGCTCAGAATTGCTTCGTCGCTTTATCGCGTGGTGAATAAATATTACTGGCTTCCTGGCGACGTTGGGTCGTCTTCAATGATGTCTGCTATGTCATCGGAGACGAACCAACTAGAAGTTCTTTTCGAGACCGTGATTGTTTGCCGGTTTTTAGATTTGGTTGCCTTGCCGTTTTCACTGAATGAAGCGACAATCGTCAATTCAGGACAAATTTTTTGATTAACTTGCAGACGACTCTATGCCCAAATTCGATTATTCCTCATCTATCCTACCCGATTTGATTCGAGAACGGATTCTACTTCTCGATGGTGCCATGGGGACGATGATTCAGCGCCTTAGTCTAGATGAACGCGCAGTCAGAGGCGATAGGTTCGAGGCTCATTCGAAAGATCTCCGAAATTTCCCAGATATTCTCTGCCTCACTCACCCAGAGAAAATCACGGATATACATCTCGCTTACCTCGAGGCAGGGAGCGATATCATCGAAACGAATACGTTTGGGGCATCCCCAATCGGAATGCTGGAGTATGAACTGCCAGTTTCGCTAGTCAATGAAATTAATCGAGCAGCCGTTGATTGTGCGCGCAAAGCTATTGAGATGTCGGCTAAGCGTTCGCCGAATAGACCCCGTTTTGTTGCGGGTTCGATTGGCCCCACAACGAGACAAATGGCGATAAGCGTTGATCCCAACGATGCTTCAAAGCGATCAACGTCTTTCCCTGAGATGGTTGATAGTTATCGCGTTCAGGTGGCTTCTTTGGTAAGTGCTGGCGTAGATATTTTGTTGCCTGAGACTGCGATTGACACATTGAACCTTAAAGCATGCCTGTTTGCTATCCAGGACTATTTCGATCAAGGAGGAAGACGGGTCCCTGTTATGGTTAGCGGCACTTTTGATCGTGGTGGCCGAACTTTTGTGAGTGGCCAAAGTATCGAAGCCTTCGTTGCTGCGGTCGAGCATTTCCCGCTACTAACGATAGGAATGAATTGCGCACTTGGACCAGACATAATGAGACAGCATATCGAAGAACTTGCCAAAGTAAGTAATTTTTGCATTAGCTGTCACCCGAACGCTGGGCTTCCGAATGAGATGGGGCAGTTTGATTTAGGGCCGAATCAGATGGCAGAGCAAGTGTCGGAGTTCGCTAGAAGCGGCTGGCTAAATATCGTTGGGGGCTGTTGTGGAACTACTCCAGATCATATTCGTGCAATAAGCAATGCTATACAAGGATTGCGTCCAAGGCAAAATGCGAACGCTACGGTCTATACTCGCCTGTCGGGGCAACTTCCGCTTGTAATGCGTCCTGAGATCCCGTTCACCATGATTGGAGAGCGAACGAATGTCACTGGAAGCCGCGCTTTTGCGAAGCTTATACGAGAAGATCGCTTTGAAGAAGCAGTCGATGTTGCCCGTCAGCAGGTTGAGAATGGTGCAACAATAATTGACGTCAATTTTGATGATGCGTTGCTAGATAGCGTAGAGGCAATGACTCGTTACTTAAGGCTTATTGCGGGTGATGATGTAGCCGCATCGGTCCCTGTGATGATCGATAGTAGTAAGTGGGAAGTGATTGAAGCCGGGCTACGAAATTGTCAAGGCAAATCGATTGTTAACTCCATTTCATTGAAAGATGGTGAAGAGGAGTTCATACGGCGGGCAAAGTTAATTCGCAAGTACGGTGCAGCAGTGGTGGTAATGGCCTTTAACGAAAATGGCCAAGCGGCTGATGAGGAGACCAAGGTAGAAATATGTGTAAGAGCATTTAAAATCCTAACTGAAATTGTAGGATTTCCGCCTAAAGACATTATTTTTGATCCGAATATTTTGACAATTGCTACCGGAATCGATGAACATAATCGATATGCGATCGACTTCATAAATGCAGTTCGACGCATCAAACAACTTTGCCCCGGCGTTAGGACAAGTGGAGGCGTTAGCAATATTAGTTTTAGTTTTAGGGGGAATGATCGCGTTCGTGAAGCCATACATAGTGCTTTCCTCTATCACGCGATTCGCTCTGGCTTGGATATGGGCATCGTCAACGCGGGGCAACTCGAGGTTTACGAAGAGATACCTTCAGAACTAAGAACGAGGGTTGAAGATGTCATTTTGGACAGACGAGTCGATGCTACCGACCGCTTACTCGAGTACGCCGAGACGGTTAAGCCTGGTTCTAGAAAGTCTGCTGGTGAAGATCTTGCATGGCGGTCTCAAGCGATTTCTGAGCGGATGAAATATGCGTTACTGAAGGGAATAGACAAATACATCGTTGAAGACACCGAGGAGGCGCGCAGGTCCGTTCATCGTTGCTTGGATATCATTGAAGGGCCACTGATGGATGGAATGCAGATCGTCGGTGACTTATTTGGCCAAGGAAAAATGTTCTTACCGCAGGTGGTTAAGTCCGCTCGAGTAATGAAAAAGGCAGTCGCTTATTTAGAGCCATTTATGGAGGAAGAAAAAAAAGCACTTGGTGAAAGCCAGTCTGCCTATCGCGGAAAATTTCTTATCGCAACCGTAAAGGGAGACGTTCACGATATTGGCAAAAATATTGTTGGCGTTGTTTTACAATGCAATAACTTTGAAGTTATTGACTTAGGAGTGATGGTTCCTTGCGAAAAGATTTTAGACGAGGCGATCAAGCAAAACGTCGACATGATTGGACTGTCTGGCTTAATAACCCCGAGCCTCGATGAGATGGTCCACGTGGCATCTGAAATGAAGCGGAAAGGGTTTAGTATGCCGCTTCTTATTGGAGGCGCGACCACTAGCGCAAAACACACCGCGGTAAAAATCGCGCCCAAGTATGATGGTGCAGTAGTGCATGTTTCGGATGCGAGTCGCAGTGTAGGTGTTGTTGAAAAGCTTATAAGTCAAGAGCACCGGGGAGGGTTTGTGGGGGCAAATCGAAAATTACAGACAGAGCTAGTTACCAGCTATCACGAACGTCAACAAAAACTAGTTCCATACGACTTTGCGAAAAACAATTGCTTTAAGACCGATTGGGGAACTGTCAGAATAGATGTGCCAGTATTTATCGGCATCCGCGTCTTAAAAGATTTTCCTCTTAACCAAATTCGACATTTTATCGACTGGTCACCTTTCTTTATGACTTGGGAACTTAAAGGCAAGTACCCTAAAATTTTTGAGGACGAAGTTGTCGGAAAGCAAGCAAAAGTGCTTTATCATGATGCCCAAAAGATACTAGATGATATTATACTGAATTGCCATTTACAGGCAAACGCAGTGTATGGTTTTTTCCCAGCTTCTAGTGATCAAGATGATGTTGTTGTGTATGCAGATGAGAATCGACAGTCTGAACTTATCCGATTCCATTTCCTTCGACAACAATGGCAACGGCAAGGCCAAGGAGAATTCAGGTCTCTGGCCGACTACATCGCTCCCCTAAGTAGTGGGCGTAGTGACTATATTGGCGCTTTTTGCGTGACTGCTGGGCTTGGTGTGGAGTCACTTGCTGGTCACTATCGCGATTTGCATGATGATTACAACGCAATTATGGTCCAAGCAGTTGCGGATCGCCTCGCCGAAGCATTTGCAGAACTGTTGCATCAAAGGGTGCGAAGCGAGTGGGGGTATGGCAAGAACGAGGTCCTGACAACTGAGCAAATGATAGATGAAAAATACCGAGGGATTCGGCCTGCCGCAGGGTACCCTGCATGTCCAGACCACACAGAAAAAAGATCTTTGTTTGACCTCTTGTGTGCTGAAAAGAATGCCGGAGTTTCCTTGACAGAGAGTTATGCCATGTTCCCGGGTGCGAGTGTTAGTGGACTATATTTTGCTCACCCCAATGCTAGATATTTTGCCATCGATCGTATAGCAAAAGATCAGGTAGAGAATTACGCCCGCCGGAAAGGTAAAGACTTGCGAGAAGTAGAAAGGTGGCTAATGCCCAACTTAGCTTACGATCCGGAATGATTGTCAATGGCCGTTAAATTCTGTTAACTTCTTCAACTGTTGTTTTCAAGACCACTAAACATAGCGATTCTCGACTTGATTCTGCTGGCTTCGTCAATATGGCATTAAGGCTAATTGCCTTTTAACTGTTTTCATTTAGTCATTCAATTATCCCGCATTAAAGAGTGTCACCATGATTGAAGTTATTGTTCCCCAGGTTGGTGAGTCAATTACCGAGGTGCAGGTCAGTCAGTGGTTGAAAAGCGAAGGTGATTGGGTTAACGCGGGAGAAGATTTAGTTGAAGTCGAAACCGAAAAGGCCTCGGTTCAAATACCAGCAAAGGCAAGCGGGTTTCTACGTAATCTAAAAAAAAGAAAAGAGGAGTTCGCTGCTGTTGGCGAAGTGATTGCCGAACTCCATCCAAGTGAAGTCTTAAACCCGGCCAACGAGGCCGCTGATAAGAATATGCCAACCGTTCAAGATATGACTACCTTGAGTGCTGTTGCGAAAAGTCTGAGTGCAAATTTGAATGTTACTGATGAACAGTCGTTTTTAATGCCAGCGGCTAAGCGGTTGGCTGAAGACTTGGGTTTGGACATCGAGCAAATACCAGCCTCTGGACCCGGTGGGAGGCTATTAAAAGAGGATATTCAGAGACACTTTAAAGAAAAAGGTTTGCTCACCACTTCTTCACCCCAGGAACAATCGAGCTTGACATCAAAGCACTCATCGTCAGCAGAGATTGCTATGCGAAAAGTCGTTGCTTCGAGTGACCTCGTGACTGACAACTCTCTTCTTGCAACATCTCCGTCAAGAGTAGAAGAACTGAAGCCCATGAGCATGTTGCGAAGAACTATCGCTGCTCGTCTTGTTCAGGCACAACAAACCGCTGCATTGTTAACTACCTTTAACGAGGTAGATATGTCCTCCACAATTGCGATCAGGAATAAATACAAAGATGTGTTTGCTCAGAAGCACGGCGTGAAGTTGGGGTTCATGCCTTTTTTTTCAAAAGCCGCAGTTGATGCCCTAAGACGATTTCCCGCTGTAAACGCTGAGATCAGGGGTAATCACATCGTTTATCGGAATTACCAGGATATCGGTATCGCAATTGGTGGTGGAAAGGGATTGGTGGTGCCAGTTTTGCGAAATGTTGAAAAGATGTCATTCGCCGATATTGAACGCGGGATAGCCGCATTCGCTGAAGCGGCGGGCCAAAACAGAATTCAGCCTACAGATTTGGAAGGAGGTACTTTTACAATAAGTAATGGTGGAATATATGGATCGTTGCTAAGTACGCCAATCGTTAATCCCCCGCAGAGCGGCATTTTGGGCCTACATACAATACAGGAGCGGCCCGTCGCGGTCGATGGCCAAGTCGCAATTAGGCCGATGATGTATATCGCGCTAACTTACGACCATCGGATTGTCGATGGCCGAGAAGCTGTGACATTTCTTAAAACGATCAAAGAATTGATCGAGGACCCGGCAAGGCTATTTCTCGACGTTTAGTTTTATAATAGGGTCCAATCAAGCCCTACATTTGATTGGTGAGAGATTTGGCTACGCAAATAACGAATTGAGTTAACGTGTAGTGCTGACTGGCTTGCTTTTACATGCTTACTCCTGTCTTTTTTGAATGAAGGTTTATCGTCATGCTTTGTTTGTTCTCTCGCCTGCTTTTAAGTGTTTTGTTTGTGATGGCAGCCAATGAAATGCTTGGCGAAGAACTGACTGGAGTACAGCATGCGAAGCCGATATCTGGGCCATTCGTTGAAATCGACGGAAAATATATGGTTCCTTACAAACAACGCATACCAGGCACGGATATAGAGTTTGAGATGGTGCCGTTGCCTGGAGGTGTTTTTTTGTTTGGTGCTGACGAGCAAGATCCGTTCAAAAAACAAGACGAATTGCCACAAGTGAAGCTGAAAACTGCCCCTATGTGGGTTGGAAAAACGGAAGTTACATGGAGAGAATATCGAGAGTATATGAAGCTTTATGCGGTTTTTAAGGAGTTTGAAGCGATTGGGAAACGCAAGGTTGACCCTGACAACCTTTCCGACGCAATTACTGCACCAACCGAACTGTACGAGCCAACATTTACATTTGAATATGGTGAAGAAACGGATCAGCCTGCTGTTACAATGACGCAGTACGCCGCTCAACAATATACCAAGTGGCTAAGTTTGCTCACTGGCAATCAATATCGATTACCCACCGAGGCCGAGTGGGAGTATTCTTGCGGAGCTGGCTCAAAAGGTCCTTATCACCCAGGTGTTACATTTGATAATTTAAAAGAATTTGCTTGGTATATGGAGAACAACTCCGAACAATTGCCAAAAGTTGCAACCAAGCTTGGAAATCCTTTTGGGCTTTATGACATGCACGGAGGCGTTGCAGAGTGGACAATTACTCAGTATACCGCGGATGGTCACCATTGGCTCGCTAAGCGGTTAACGGTCGAGGGGGAACTACAAGCGGTCGATGCGACTTTATGGCCAACACAATCTTATCCGTGCGTTGTAAAAGGTGGAAGCTGGGAAATGGCCCCGGTCGATTTGCGACGTAGTGCTAGACTGCCCTCAGATGATGAAGCCTGGAAATCGGAAGATCCGAACTTTCCAAGAAGTCCCTGGTGGTACACCTCGGACCCATCCCGAGGTGTTGGCTTTAGGGTCTTTAGATCCTATGCCAAACTTGGTACCGAAACCATGAAGAAGTTTTGGGAAACGTCAGCCGCTACCACGATAAACGAGGTGGAGACGCGAGTTCTTGGCGGTCGAGGTGGTTACGGCCTAGTCGATCCAAGTCTGCCGAGCGCGATTCGGGATTTGGGGAAGTAAGACAAGTGATAATTTAACAAGTGATGATTTAAAACGTATTGCTTAACCAATTAAGCATTAATCGCCACCGACTGAGACATTTTATTTCCTAGGCTGATCTTCATCGCAAGATTGTTAATAGACTAATCTTTGTGATAAAGATTTTCTGTCAATTGCGATTTTTAAATTCGACCCCGAATGAGTTTTTCGTCTAGCTTAATTGCTTCTTCACTGTAATTTTGGCCAAGGTTTCGGCTTCCACCAAATGCCAGTTTACTCGAATGGAAACTGATTGTTACAGATGTGGAATTTACGAAGGTCAGTCTCTAAAAATGACTCTTGCGTACGATGGAAGCAACTACGCCGGATGGCAGGTTCAGCCGGGGAAAGCGACCATTCAGGGAAGCCTTGAGAACGCTATTGCCAGTGTTTGCCGAGAACGTGTTCGCGTAACAGGAAGCGGTAGGACTGACGCCGGAGTGCATGCTTTTGGTCAGGTGGCAAGTCTGCGGCTTAGTTCGTGGAAATCGAGCCTCAAGTCCTTAAGATTGGCATTGAATAGCAATTTACCCGACGACATAAGCATCGTTGACATCGTCGCTGTAGAAAAAGACTTTCATGCTATACGAGATGCTCTTTCTAAACGTTATCGATACCAAATATATGTTTCCGATTATCGAAGTCCATTCGGATCTAGATATCATTGGAATTTGTCTGGCAAATTTGACTTGAATGGCATGAGATCGGCTGCTGCCTTTTTACGAGGCACCTTTGATTTTGCAAGTTTTCAGGCAACTGGAAGCAATCGCAAAACTACGGTTCGGAGTATTTATGACCTTCAGATTGATTCTGCCCCAGTTTCTCTGAGTGAATTTGAACATTGTGAATGTCGTTTTTTGTCCGCCGGAGGATTTTCTCTATCACCAGACGCCGCGGCCAATGGGTGGGTGGTGAAAATTGAAGTTGAGGCCAACGGATTTTTGTACAACATGGTTCGCAATATTGTTGGTACCCTAGTGCAGGTAGCTCGAGGCAAGTGTTGTCCTGACTGGGTTTGCAAAGTTCGTGATGCGCGTGACCGGACAAAAGCGGGACCCACTGCGCCCGCAAACGGACTGTTTTTATTGCGCGTAAACTATTGAATCCGTCAGCCAGAGATACTCGATAATTTCAAGTATGGGGGTGGTGCTCTTTAGCTTGTCTTAATGGCTCTTTGGCGGAATCTGTGGGTGAAATTGTAGGAGATTTGGGTGTGGGGGCCACTCGTTCGGGCCACACCAACAAAGGCAGTCGCTGCTCTTCATCTGCGCTCGGTCCCTCGGTCGCCATTCGCTCCGCTCGTTCCTCGCTGCGCCGGGGTGAGCGACCGACGGCCGGCTCCGACGAAGGCAGCTAGGCCGTCCGCTATTCAAAAAAAATGCATCTTGCCCGCTGATCGAGTATTGATGGTGTTTACCACAACATCCTCAAGCCTCGCACCGGACAAGATGCAACTCCGGGCTATCCTCAACCGCGTCGAAAAGCAAAAGGGTTTCGTTTACCGCAACGCCCGCTTCACTAACGATGGCAGCGAAATCCTGGTCGACATCCATCCCCACGGCCGTAGCCGACCGGTCTGCAGCAAGTGCGGTCGCAAAGGTCCCCAGTACGACACCCTGAGTGAGCGGCGGTTCGAGTTCGTCCCGCTGTGGGCCATTGCGGTGTTCTTCCTCTACAGCATGCGGCGTGTCGACTGCCGGCGCTGCGGCGTGACCGTCGAGCGGGTTCCCTGGGCAGATGGTAAGCACCGCTCGACGTACAGCTACCGAATCTTCCTCGCCACCTGGGCCAAACGCCTGAGTTGGAAGGAGACCGCGACGATCTTCGGGACGAGTTGGGACACGGTGTTTCGGGCGGTGCAGTGGATCGTGCACTGGGGCGTGGTTCACCGTGAAATCGAGGGGATTGAAGCGATCGGGATCGATGAAATCGCTTACCGGCGGGGTCACAAGTACCTGACGTTGGTGTACCAGATCGATCCCGAGTGTCGGCGTCTGCTGTACGTCGCCAAGGACCGCACGGAGCAAAGCCTGCGAGGGTTCTTCACGACGATTCCGGCCAGTGCCCTTGAGGGGCTGAAGTTCATCTGTACGGACATGTGGCGCAACTACATGACGGTGATCGCGGAGCAGGCCGCGGGCGCGGTGAACATTCTGGACCGTTTTCACGTGATGAAGAAGCTCAACGAAAAGCTCGATCAGGTGCGTGCGGAGGAAGCACGGCAACTGAAGCGGGAAGGTCGCGGGGAAGTGCTCAAGCACTCGCGGTGGTGCCTGCTGAAGCGTCCGGAGAACTTGACGGAAAAGCAGGCGACAAAGATGAGCGAGCTGATGCGGCACAACCTGCAGAGTGTGAAGGCGTACCTGATGCGGGACGACTTTCAGCGTTTCTGGGAGTATGAGCGCCCGTCCTGGGCTGGGACGTTTTTGGACCAATGGTGCACGCGAGCGATGCGCTCGCGGATCGTGCCGATGAAGGAGATGGCGGGGACACTTCGCCGGCATCGACCGTTGTTACTGAACTGGTTTCGTGCGAGAGGAGGGATTTCCAACGGTAGTGTGGAGGGGCTCAACAACAAGGCGAAGCTGGCATTGAAAAAGGGCTACGGTTTCAAGTCATATGAAGCGGTTGAAATCGCCCTATATCACCAGCTCGGAAAGCTTCCTGAGCCAAATCGAACCCACAGATTCTGCTGACGAGGCAAAAATCAACACCAGTTTCCAACACCTACCCGTGAACGGTTACGCGTGGGTCCCGCAAGGTGCAAGTGTTTTCATGCGGTTTTTATTCTTGTTCGCCGAACTTAATTATCTGTCGACTTGGTTCAAGGCTAAGAATTGACTGCATGTGGTTTGTGTCGGCGTGTGATTGACTGCCATTGATCCATCGTCGAATCGTTATGATAGCTCTTGAAGTTGCGTCCTAGCAGTCGAAAATGCATGATATACTCTTGCGCTCAGAGTCTTTGACGCGTCAGAAAAAGGGCGTTTCAGCGAAAAATCACAAAGCCTGAAGTGCTACCAAAACGCCTCGACACAATTCATCGGCCCGCTTTTGGCAAGGAGCCTCGGTGATTATTCGAACAACTGGTTCGGTATTGCTACCTCGTATTAGCAACCAGGAGTCGTTCCAAACAATCCGCAATCCATCCTGCCAGTCATGTATTGCGGTTGGGTATAAATCGGCGACAGTACTCAGCGCATCCTTCAGTTTTGAAGGATTTAATGAGAACTTAGATTTAATCATCACATAGCTTGGGAGCCTGTCGCAAAGCGAACTCAATGGCAGATTGGTTAACGCCATCAAGTCCAGTACTTGTGCCATGCCTACAAAGCTATCGCGAACATAACCAACTCGCGGATCTATGGGACCTCCGTTCCCCTCTCCTCCGAATATTGCACCTACAGCAATCATGCAGTCAACCACATTTGCCTCACCCACGGAACTACGATGGAAAGGTGAATCTGTTTTCGATGCAAGAATTTGGCTTTTGCGACTAGTTGCGCAGTTTGTTACGATCGGCCGGCGACTAGTAGGATGCAAAAGCAGGATCCGCTTTACGCAAAGCGCAAGCGTGCATTCTTCGCCGACATAGCGACCCCGTTCGTCGATTAAAGCTAATCGATCAGCATCTGGGTCTTGGCAAAATCCAATATCGCAAGTGTGTTCAGCAACTTGGCTTGCGACTGCTCCGAGGTTCTCCGCGATAGGTTCCGGCTTATGTGCAAAGTTTCCATTTGGAAAACTGTCGATGGGGATTGTAGAACATCCAAGCGATTCCAAAAGCTTCTCGCCAAGGTGTCCGCCTGCACCGGAATTGCTGTCGAGTAAAACTCTAAATCTTTTCTTCCTTATCCGTTCTACATTGACTGTCGACAGAACCGCGTGCAGGTGATTCGATGCAGTGTCAATTATCTTTAGTTTAAAAGGAGATGCTGGTCTGTCGGTCCAATAAACAAAATCTCCGTCAAATGTTTTAATTATTCGGCTTGCCAATTCATGATTTAATACACGACCAGAAGAATCAAATACCTTTAAGCCGTTATACTCCGCAGGATTATGGCTGGCAGTGATTTGAAAAGCACAGACAGCTCCATATTGACGCACCAAAACGCCGATAGTTGGGGTGGGAACAATCCCCGCGTTCAATACTTCGCAACCGGATGCTCCTAACACTTCAGACACTATGCCAAGAATAACTTCGCCGCTACGGCGCCCATCTCGACCAACAATAACTCTTGGTACTCCTGATTCTGTCCGAGATTGACGATGCTTGTCAATTAATTCAGATACAACTGCACCAACGTATTTGGTAAGAACTTCGGGCGTCAGTTCCGACCACACAATTCCGCGAAGTCCGCTTATGCTCACGATCGCTTTGGCCACTAAACACCGTCCAGAATAAATTGTGAACCAAAAATGAAACACCAAAGCATTTCATTTTCAATCTATATTACTCGCATTTTCTTAAATCTAACAGGCCAGAATGGTACTAACTGCAGCACCCAGTGCAACATGTACCGTGCAAGTGCTTTGGGTTGCGCTGCTGGTAATACAAGCAAAACGGGACAACATCTTCTTTTATGGTTCACGACTGAGAGGCCCGCAGGATCCCGCTGAAAAAAGCGTTGAGTACGACATCCCTTCTCGGAGGCCCTGCTGTGCCTCGCTGAATCTAGCCAGCCCGATCCCGAAGTTCAAAGCAGTTCCAGTCTGCTTCGGCATTGTTTCGCAGCCCAGGCCTTCCGCTTGTTCTCCCCGGTCGGCAATTCGTCGACGAACTAGCTGCTTCTCTTCGGCTAAGATACCGAGTAGCTCTTCATGCGGCACCGTGATGGCATCGCTGACCCAGCTTTGAATCTTAACCATCCAGATGGGACTGCAGGAAATCGCTGAGGCAAGACGATGCTCGGCTTTTGCTTCAGCGAAAATCGCCATCAGCAGACCGGTGCATGCGGCGAGCCGAGGGCCACACTGACCCGTCGACACGCCTTCGGGCAAATCGCCTCGGGTCGAGAGATACTGGAGCAGGGGCCGAGAACCTCGAAACAGTTGGCATTCGTTTACGATCGGCGGCAATTCGTAGACTTAGTGCCTAGTCGGTTCCGCGGGATCGAACTGCAATGAGCGGTTGCATCGCTGGCAGGCACTGCGTAACGCAGGCACATTGGTCGCTGGAGATCAATGCACGCTGATAGCACTTGTGCCCGTTCTGGCCGCCCTGTTTGCGTTTTCCTGGGTAGCGGCTTGCGTTTCAGTTCGGCGTGGGGTGTTCAAAGCTGGGCGGGACCGAAGAGTTCCGCGGGGCGAAAGTTTTTTTGGTTGATCAGTCAACAACCTTATCTGATTTTCCAAATTGGGCGATGCGATGCGAGTACATAGCGAAAGCCGCTTCGACTCATGCCTTAACGGCAGGCGCCATCTTGGCATCTATCTAAAACGGGACCCGAAATCGGCTGAGGCTTTCTCGAGTTGCCATGTACCCATGGTGGCCGAAACGGCAGATTCAAATGAACACCAGTTTCCAACACCGACCCGTGAATGGTTACGAAACTTAGTAAGCCTTTTTAACGGGTTAATAGGCGAGCAACATTTAGGTAGATAAAAATACCTAAAATATCAACGATCGCTGCTACAAAAGGGTTGCTCATCAACGCTGGATCGAGACCAAGTTTCTTGAACATCATCGGCAAAGACGCCCCACAGATACACCCGCTCATAACGACAAAAAACAGGGTGACTGGGATAATAAACGCCTCCGTCCGTGAAGGAGCTACCAATAAAGCCACAACGAGACCAAAAAACGCGACGAAACCACCAAGCATAACTGACACAAGCAATTCCCGCCCGATAACAAGCCGCCAATTACTTAGCTTAAGGCTTCCACTTGTCATTGCTGTAATGACTAAAGTCGCGGACTGACTACCGGAGTTACCCCCACTACTAATGATAAGCGGTATGAACCATGCTAACCAAGAAGCTCTAGTAAATTCGCTTTCGTAATATCTAAGAGCAAACGCTGTTAACAACGCGGTAAAAAAAAGAATAGCAAGCCAAATACCACGCTTCCAAGACAAAGTCATGAGTCCGACCCTTAGCAAGTCGTTGTCAAGAGGTGATATAGCAGCCATCTGCTGTGCATCAGCATTAAGCTCTTGTCGAACCACATCTATAATATCATCATGTGTAATTATACCAACCAAATGCCTCGCTTCATCGACAACCGGAATTGCCAGTAGATTAAACTTCTCGACCTTTTCCGCCACAGACTCTTGGTATTCGGTAGTAAGGGCAGTAACAACATCGGTCTGAACTAGTTCGCTCAAAGGCTTATCGGGGGTCCTCAATGCGGTAACCAATTGCCTCGCTGATACCACTCCACGGAGTTGGTCGTGCTCTCCGACTATGAACAAATAGTAAATTGTTTCAAATTGTTCAGACTGCTCCGACAACGCCTCGAACGCCTGCCTTACACTAAGTTTCTCGTCAAGCTTCGCAACCTCCGTTGTCATCAATGAGCCCGCAGTTCCCTCGGGATATGAATAGAGCCTCTGTATATCTCGCCTATCGGCAAGCGGCAAAAGCGGCAAGATCTCGCCAACACGGTTATCGGAAAGTTCCTGAAGCAAATCCACCCGATCATCTGAAGCCATCTCTTCAAGCAATTCGGCGATTTCACTTGGGTCATGCTGGCTGAGAATCGATACCTGCCGCTGGTGGGAGAAATGTCCAAAAATCTCGGCGCGCCTAGGCAACTCAGCGTGGCGAAGTACCTGCCACGCCTCAGCGTCGCTCAGGCCCTCCATAAACTCAGCGGTCCGCCCCGCGTTCATAGCCGAGCAAAACTCTTTTAGATCGTCGCCGTTATTCTCGGAAAGCATTTCGCGAAGTTCTGGAAGCAATAACGTATTGACCATCTTCATGCCCTGTAATACATAGATGCCGAAAACCCGATCCGACCTACTACGAATAACTAACAACACTCAAAAAATTAAAAGACATCAACATATACCAGCAAAGATATTTTGACTATGACTTTTTCCAAAGCGGGACCGCGATTTGCACCAGCAGTCTTTGCCACTCACGATCTAAAAAGGAAAAAGCTTACAACATCGATGAAACGTGTGGTACCAATGTTTAATCATAAGGCGAGCAACTTAGCGACTTCGACTCGCAAAGCTTTCTTTGGATCCGGTAGGCCACTTACCGGGCAAGTTGGCGGAGTAAATAAACAAGGCCAAACTTGTCGATACCTGACGCGGACACCCATGAGGTTCGGCACAAACTCAAAATCAGTTACACATCCCAAGGAAAGTTTTTTGGAAGTTCTCTAATCTTTTAAGTTCCAAAACACCACTCAAAGGCTACCCACCCTCGCGATAAAATACTAAATGACTAAAACCCGACGGCCCCATGCATTTCTCAGTTGAATTTCACTACAAAGCACTAAAGCTTTATTTAAAGCTGGCAACCCCGGCGATTTGTGAACGGAATAGCAAAACCTACAAGGCGGTTTTGGAAGTGGAGTAATTAAAAGGCCCGAAGAGGGTTGCACCACAAGTATCGTCGATCACCTTAACCATCTTCTTTTAACGCCATCTGCCGACTGCTTATCTTTCGAACAAAGCTACAACATGTTCTTCAACTCAGTCGCGCACGCGATCAAACGAAAGGACTTCGATTTCGATCGCAAATGAGATGCGGTCTCGCTCAAAAAAATGACTTAAATAATCTTAAACACCGCACCACACAAAAATTTATTGCAAAGAACTCGCCACCGCTGCAAAGCTTTATTGCAAACTTAAAAAGTTTGGAAAACAGTAAAATGCAAGAATTTAGATACGATCAAATCCTGAATAAATGGGCGCAAGCCGACGGTGTTATTTTGCTGAAAGACATGATTCTTGTCCGCCAGCGACTCAGGTCTATACGTCTGCGCGAATCGATTGACAAATCATCGCAGCAACCATACTTTGTCGTGCTTACCTGCGGCTAAACTCTCGTTAACGCAACGTCCCAGCCACTGACCGCAATACAAGTAACAAAGTGCAACGAAACCGAATTGCACCCTGCTTTCTCCGCCGCACTACCCAGATGGCACCAAGGCAAAAGACAACCTCGCTGAATTTATAGGTGATTATTTTTTTACTATTTTCAATCTACACATGGCCTTTAGCTGTACCATGTCAATAAACAGAACCTGCCGTAGTGAAAGTTGCTAGCTCAAGTCCGATGTGATGCAATTACCTTCATGCCCTACACCTGCTAATAAAGCAACGCATAATATGTTCGATCGCGAAGTTGAAATCTATGACACCACGCTTCGAGACGGCTCGCAGGGAGAAGGTATAAGCTTTTCCCTTCAAGATAAAATTGAAATCGCACTGCGTTTGTCCGAAATCGGAGTTGACTTTATTGAGGGGGGATACCCCTTATCAAATGAAAAAGACTCGGCATTTTTTAAGAAGATGAAATCTGTCAACTTAAAAAAGAGTCAGCTTTGTGCCTTTGGGATGACTAGGAGACGGGAACTTGCTGCGCATAATGACCCAGGTATGAGGGCACTTCTGGAGGCTGAAACGCCGGTCGTGACAGTTGTCGGAAAGACTTGGGATTTTCAAGTCACAAGCGTTTTGAACGCTTCCCTTGAACAAAACATATCCATGATCGGCGAGAGCGTGGATTATCTAACGAAGAGTCGCAGAGTCGTCTATGACGCAGAGCATTTTTTTGATGGCTGGAAAGCTAATTCTGAATACGCGGCAAAGACGATCGTTTCCGCGGCATCGGCTGGCGCAACGCACATTGTACTATGCGACACTAATGGCGGTTCGCTGCCTGAGGAAATCTCCCAATTCGTTCGTCTAGCCAAACAAATTCTCGAGAAATATTCGGTTACAATTGGAATTCACTGCCACAATGACAGCAATCTCGCAGTCGCAAACTCCCTTGCTGCGGTAGACGCAGGTGCCGGACAGGTACAAGGAACAGTTAATGGCATAGGAGAGAGATGTGGCAATGTAGACTTGATTTCTATAATCGCAAACTTAGCACTCAAGAAGCGAGGTTTTATCGTTTTAGGTGGCGGGAAACTTGAGTCGCTTACAGAACTTAGTAGATTTGTGTACGAAAAAGCAAATCTTCAATGGAGGGGCGACCAGCCTTTCGTAGGGCAAAGTGCATTCGCGCATAAAGGAGGAATGCATGTCCATGCCGTCAATAAGTCAGCCAGTACTTATGAACATATAGACCCCGCTTTAGTAGGCAATGAAAGGCGAATCTTAGTAAGCGAACTGAGCGGACGCAGCAACATCTCGGCGCTAACGTCGCAGCACAATATTGACGATAACCGCGAACTTATGGAATTAATCCTTACCGAAGTAGTTCGACTCGAAAACAGAGGCTTCCAGTTTGAATCTGCGACAGCATCTTTCGATCTTTTGGTTCGGCGTATTTCAGGGAAGTTCACTACCCATTTCACCCCAATAGAATACCGTGTCGTTGCGGGTGAACGTCGAACAGGTGCTTTTCAGGTATTTGCTGAAGCCATAGTGAAGATACAAGTTGACAATCGCTTGGTTTTTGAAGCTGCTGAGGGCAGAGGGCCTTTCAATGCTTTAGATGCTGCCATTAGGAAAGTTTTAGAGCCGATTTATCCTGAGTTATTAGATATGCGATTGATTGACTACAAGGTGCGAGTTGTCGATTCAGGAGCAGGATCCGCTGCATCTATCAGGGTAAATATAGAAAGCAGCGACCGCTATGAAACATGGGGAACTGTTGGGGTGAGCGAAAACGTCATTGAGGCAAGCTGGCAGGCATTAGTCGATGCCATTGAATACAAGTTGCACAAAACTTCTTAACGCTTACTGGTTTATTGAATAGGCTCCAGACTAACCATATTTCGGAAATCGATCGATGACTGATCCTCTTGATCCTAAAACAACGATCCCCATTCGCTTTGACTTTTCGACGGCGGCAGAACGCATTATTAATCGCTGGGATGCTCAAAAATCTTGGCACGCTAGTGTCGATTACCGCCGTAAACCGTTTACGATCGTTATCCCACCGCCGAATGTAACGGGCGCCCTGCATTTGGGGCACGGACTCAATAATACACTGCAGGACATCATCGTTCGCTTCCGCCGAATGCAAGGCTTTGAAACACTGTGGGTGCCAGGCACTGATCATGCTGGGATCGCAACTCAGGCAGTAGTTGAAAAGCGTCTTAAAGAACAAGAAAATAAGACTCGTATAGATTTGGGGAGAGATGTACTTATCGCCCGTATCTGGGAATGGAAAGATAAATACGAAGAACGAATACTGAAACAGTTAAAATCGATTGGGTGTAGCTGCGATTGGGATCGAACTCGTTTCACACTGGACAAACAATGCGCGAGTGCAGTTCGAGCAACGTTTTTCGATCTTTTTAGAAAGCGTCTTATCTATCGTGGAAAGAAACTGGTCAATTGGGACACATTTCTCCAGACAGCAGTAAGTGATGATGAGGTTTTTAACGAAACAGTAGAGGGTTTTTTCTGGCATATTCGATACCCTATTTTGAACCCACAATCCGGTGAACCCAAATACATTGAAATCGCAACGACAAGGCCTGAGACGCTATTAGGTGACACAGCAATCGCGGTCCATCCAGAGCCTGAGAATGCATTTGCTGATTCGATCCAACGAGTTTCGAATAGACTAGCCGAGTCAAATGGCCTTGAGCGGGAATCGTTACACAAACAGCTTCAAGACCTAGTAGCACTTAAAGAACGTACACTCGGAACCTTAATACAAATTCGGGATATGGCTCTGATCGGCCGAAAGGCAGTCATTCCATTGATTGAACGCGAAATACCAATCATTACTGACGTGTGGGCAAAACCAGACCTAGGTACAGGTTGCGTTAAGATCACACCAGCACATGACCTAAATGATTATGAAGTTGGTTGCAGGCATCATTTGCCAATGATAAACATCCTTAACCGTGATGGAACTTTAAATCATCATGCGGGTCAGTATTCAGGCTTATCAATACGAGACGCAAGGGAAGCTATCGCCAGAGACTTAGGCGACGGGGGTTTTTTGACCCAAGTCGAAAACCGCAAAATTGAATTGCCATACAGTGACAGAAGCAAAACCCCTATCGAACCCTTGCTTACCGATCAATGGTTCGTAAGGATGGACTCGCTGAGCCAATCAGCAATCGAAGCACTGTCGGCAGGTCAAGTTACAATTATTCCCAATCGGTACCAAAAAGGCTGCATAGACTGGCTGAGTGAAAAACGCGACTGGCCTGTAAGTCGTCAACTCTGGTGGGGTCATAGAATACCAATTTGGTCTAAAGGGAAACTGCCAGAATCAGATCTACGGTCGACGCTAGACTTACTCACGAAGCTAACGGTTGATCGAAACGACATTTCTTATCAAGTCGATCGCATTGATCATAGCACAAGTTCGTTGTTCGTTTGCATGAAGAATGAGGACATCGAATTAGAGTCTGAGATAGAGCAAATGGGCTTTATCAGGGACCCAGATGTGCTCGACACATGGTTTTCGTCAGCCCTCTGGCCCCACAGCACGCTAGGCTGGCCAGAACTTACGGCAGAAATGAGTTATTTCTACCCAACCGATTCATTAATAACTTCCCGCGATATAATTTCCTTGTGGGTAGCGAGGATGATATTGATGAGTCTTAATAATACTGGAAAAGTGCCCTTTCGAGAGGTTTTTATCCACCCGAAAATCCTTGATGGGCTTGGGGAGACAATGAGCAAATCTAAAGGAAATGGGGTCGACCCCCTTGAGATTGCTTCAAAGTTCGGTCCTGATGCTCTTCGATTTGCCCTAGCGTGGCTCGCAACCGAAACCCAAGACGTTAGAATGCCCGTCCAGTACGAGTGCCCCTACTGCACGGAACTTACAGATCAAACTCGAGAAAATCGCAGCAAGCCGAGTATAAAATGCAAATCCTGTGGAAAGTTATTCTCTACACAGTGGGCAGAATCTCTGGAAGACAAGGCACTCGCTCGTGCTGCTGTTGTAAGTGAGAGATTTGAAAATGCCCGTAACTACGTCAACAAACTTTGGAACGCAGCAAGATTTACCTTAATCAATTTACAAGACTTTAATCCCAGAGACTCCTGCGAGGACTTACTGGCCATAGAGGATCGTTGGATACTAGAGCGACTGGAAAACGCAACGCTTGAGGTGACCGAGTCTTTGAATACGTACAGGTTTTCTGACGCCATCCGAAAGCTTTATGATTTTTCGTGGGGGGATTTTTGCAATACATACGTTGAGATCGCTAAAGTTAAGCTTTCAGATGCTTCCTCACGCAGCATAACTCAGTCCGTCCTCGCTCATGTTTTAGATATTCTTCTCCGCCTCCTTCATCCATTCATTCCGTTTGTTACCGAAGACATCTGGTGGCACTTAAATCACGTCACAAACGGACAGACTTCGCTGTTGGCGTCAAATAGAAAGAGGTCAATGTACCCATACGATCACTCGCTGATGGTAGCCGAATGGCCATCCGGTGAAATAAGTGCAATCAAAAGAGCTAAATCTGAAGAGGACTTTTCTTTATTCAGAGAAATACTAGAGAACATTCGCCGAATTCGTAGCGTGAACAATATACCTCCGAAATCCACGACAAATGTTTGCATACGCTGTTCAACCGAGGCTCGCGAAAAGCTCAGGTCGCTTTTAGTACTTTTAGAATCGCTGTCAAATTCAAAAATCACGGGAATTAGTCCGGACGCGACGAATTATGAGATCGGCGTACAAACAACAATTTCAGCTGCAGCGATCGAAATCTTTGTTGACCTTAGCCAAGCTGTCGATGTATCGAAAGAAATCGCCAGAGTCGAACGTCATTTAACACAATTAGACAAGGCGATTTCTACCAAAATCACAAAACTTTCAAATGAGAAGTTTTTACACAAAGCCCCATTTCAAATTATTCAGCAAGAGCGTGAAACACTAATTGAGCTAGAGCAGCAACGTGAGGTTCTAGGTGCCGAATTAAGAAAGTTCAACAAATTGCTATATGACAGCCGCTCCAGTTCCTGAGCATACAGCGAGAAAACCAAAAAGAAACGACTGTATATCCAATTAAAATTGCATCTGTTTAACTGTAGTCATTTCGTTAACCATTCTTTTAAAACATAGGCGATCTCAAAACTACTAGTGCGATAGAAATTGCTATCGCGCTACAAAGTATCGAGATAGTAGAACAGCTCGATTTGTAACCAGATCATCTACCAGCGGATCTGCATAAACTTTACATGGAACGCTTCTTTCAGCGAGGACATGGTTTATAGTTTTGCCGGCCCCGTGCAATCAAAGCAAACCTCTATGCCCTTTTTTAAATTCCGTGAAATCAGCATCTGAAATCTTCAGGCCATAGATACAGCCTCAACTAAGTCCGCGCGCCATATTTTCTGCACGGACCTAAATCGGGTTATTTTTGACACTTCTCGCTAATCGCCACCATATTTGGGATCGGTATAGACACAAAAAAGCCTGATTGCCTTTATTTGGTTTTCTGAAGACAC
>Ga0082207_1000137_pt1 | contig 41331 bp, 28 predicted proteins | sample LakMenEpi10Aug09_FD_71540 | JGI IMG/M metagenome (GOLD analysis project Ga0082207, IMG submission 71540) | reverse complement strand
GCATTAGGGGGACAGCCAAAGAGCCTTACGCGCTTGAATGGTACGTTCCGCGGTTGGTGGATGATCCAGTCACGATCTATTCGTCGCGACGGTCTCTTGGGTCCATCAAGATACCCATCGCTCCCAACCGCTTCACGTACCCTACGAGGAACTATATCAGCGTTCATCAGTGTTCATCAGCGGTCGTCAGCGGTCCGGTTTCGCCATCAGCGTGCATGAGTGTTCATCAGCGGTCCGGTTTTGTTCTGCATTTGTGTTCATCAGCGGTCGCCAATTGGCTATACTGCTTGCTTTGATTGTTAGCCACGCAAACTCACCGCCACCATTCCCATGTCAACTCGTTTGCTAAGCCCGAACCACACGGTCAGCTTTTTGTTCCTCGGGTTTCTATCCCTAGGAGTTGGCTTGCGACCTGCTCTTTCACAAGCCCCAGAAGTTCCGTCGGCACCACCCCAAAACATCTCCTTTAACCGCGATGTACGCCCCATCCTGGCGACGAGCTGCCTACGCTGCCACGGCCAAGACGCCGGCAATCGACAAGCCGATCTGCGCTTGGACCTCTTCGAAGCCGCCACAGCCATTCGTGAATCGGGGCAAGCCATCCGACCCAACCAACCCGACGAAAGCTTGGTGTGGCAAAGGATCCTTTCGACCGATCCCGAAAAAGTCATGCCTCCACCCGATGCACCTAAGCAATTATCCAATCAGGAAAAGGAGATCCTTAAGCAATGGATCGCTCAAGGTGCCCACTACGAAAAGCATTGGTCCTTAGAGCCCATCCGTTCCAACTCTCCAGACTCTACACCTCCTCGAAAATGGATCGACCTGGCGATTGAAACGCAAGCGCGTCAATCTAAGTTGAGCGTTCAAGGCCCGACGGACCCCCGCACTCTCGTTCGTCGCTTGGCTCTGACCCTCACGGGCTTGCCCCCAGAGATCGAAGATGTCGATCGCTTTGCCCAAGACCCCTCACCCCAAGCTTTCGAGAAACTGGTCGACCTGTATCTAGCTTCACCTCATTACGGCGAGGAGATGGCTAAACACTGGCTCGATGTAGCCCGCTACGGCGACACTCACGGTCTGCACTTGGATAACGATCGCCAAATTTGGCCCTACCGCGACTGGGTCGTTTCGGCACTCAATGCCAATATGCCCTTCGATCAGTTCACAATCGAACAACTCGCTGGCGATCTACTCGAGAACCCAACCCAATCCCAATTGGTTGCAACAGGTTTCAATCGCTGCAACGTGACGACATCCGAAGGCGGAGCGATCAACGACGAGTTTCTCTTTCGCTATGCGGTCGATAGAACCAGCACGACGATCCAAGCTTTTTTAGGACTCACCGGCGGTTGCGCTGTGTGCCATGACCACAAATTCGATCCGCTGAGCACTCGCGAGTTCTACTCGATGTATGCGTTCTTTTATAACAACGCCGATCCAGCGATGGATGGAAATATCCAAACCACCGCACCCTTTCTAAAACTGGCTACCCCCGAGCAACAAACCCAACTCGATCAACTCGCGGCCAAACGCGACAAAGCACTTAGCGATCTTTACGGTTTAGCAAACAATTGGGCCATGCAAGAAACGGAAGCTTCTGAGATCAAATCAAGTGAGCCAGTGACAACAACGCACGTCTGGCTCGACGATGATCTACCTCTGGGTGCCACTCAGCGCAATACGAGTCGCAATACCGATCGATGGAGCCTCGATGAAGTCACTCCGCCGATGGGCAAACGAGCATTGGTCACCGAGTTCGGTCACAAATTCGAACAGACAATCCAAGGTGGCATCGTCCCGATGTGGATCCTCGATGATGCACAGCTGAGCCTCTGGACTCAGACCGATCTTCAAGAACCCCCTAAAGCGATCTTCGTCGAAGTCAAAACCGATAAAGGATCAAGGCGTTGGGTTTGGGCAAACGACCCGCAGGATGCCTCTTTGGTCGATGCCAAACCCGATCGCGTCGTAGGAAAACTGCCTGCAAAAGGCGCATGGCAACTTTTGACTTTCCCTACCGATGGACTCCCTGCAGGCGCCATCGTCAGCGAGATCAAACTAGGGCTCTATGGAGGTATCTGCTACTGGGACGGTTTGTCGATCACCGGCAAGGTACGTCCTGAGGATAAGCTTCGAAGCGACCATCAGACTTGGTGGAAACACCATGGCAAGAAGCCCGTGCCCAATTTGGATTCGGAACTCTTCAAAGGTAAGAATGTACTGCAGGCAATCCAAGAAGGAGAAGCCTCCGAACTAGGCAAGCAGTTCGCATCGCAAGTGAAAACTTACTTTGCTGCATGGATCGATTCGAATGTCCCTAGAGAGATTCTTCAAGCCCGCACAGCTTGGACTTCGTTTCAAACTCAAAGGCAAATGCTCGATGATGCGATTCCAGGGACAATGATCTATCGGGATCTTGGAAAGCCTCGGCAAGCGCACGTCATGCTGCGAGGTCAGTACGATGCCAAGGGAGAGGCCGTCGAGCCAGGAACGCTTGCCGCATTGCCTCCCATAGGCCGATGGGACAAAAACGAATCAAGACCACTGAACCGACTTGATCTAGCCCGCTGGCTGGTCGGTAAGGACAACCCACTGACGGCCAGAGTGACCGTCAATCGATTCTGGCAACAGGTCTTCGGAGTTGGCATCGTCAAGTCCTCGGATGATTTCGGAACGCAAGGAAACCCACCGAGCCACCCCCAACTGCTTGATGAACTCGCGCATCATTTTCAAACCAACGGATGGAACGTCAAAGCCCTTATGAAGGAGCTTGTCATGACAGATGCGTTCGCTCGAGATGCGACCGTCCAAGATCAATCGCTTGCTCTGGATCCAGAGAATCGGTTCTTGGCGCGCGGCCCTCGGATTCGGCTCGATGCAGAGCAGATTCGCGACAATGCGTTGGCTGTCAGTGGTATCCTCCATCGACAGCTCGGGGGCCCGGGTTTTCGAGGTTATCAACCACCGAATATTTGGGAGCCTGTAGGCTACGGCGACTCAAACACTCGCTTCTATATTCAGCAACACGGTACGGATCTGTATCGACGAAGTCTTTACGCGTATGTCAAACGAACCGCACCGGTCCCTTTTATGTCGAACTTTGATGCACCCAATCGCGAATCGTTTTGCACGCGTCGCGAACGCTCCAACACACCTCTGCAAGCCCTGCAGTTGATGAACGACATCCAGCAGATCGAGGCAGCCAGATGTTTGGCCCAGCGGCTACTGAAACAATCTCCGCAGGACGATCCTTCGCACATCGACCAACTTTTCCGATGGGTCTTGGCTCGTTCTCCGGATCCATACGAGCGCAATCAAGTCCTCGGTTTTCTTCAAAAGACGCGAGATCGATTGGCTAATAATCCTGATGATACCCGAAAGATCGCTTCTGCAGGTGAACGCTGGCGTGAACCATCCCTGGCGATCGATCAAGTCGCCACCTGGACACTCGTTTGCAACCTTGTGCTCAACCTCGATGAAACTGTCACTCGAAACTAACGGCTGAAAAACATGATGTGGACTTCTAACCCAAACCGACGCTGTTTTTTCAACCGTGCATCGTTGAGCATGGGGCCGATCGCTCTTGCTGCACTAGGTGCATCGCTCGACTCCAAATCTGCACGCTCTGCGTCAGAGAATCGAGGGATAGTCCATCCACCGTTGGAAGGACTGCCGCACTTTGCGCCCAAGGCCAAATCGATCATCTACTTGCACATGAACGGTGGGCCATCGCAAATCGATCTATGGGATTACAAACCGTCGCTTGCAGAGCAGTACGACAAGGATCTGCCTGATTCGATTCGCAAAGGGCAGCGGATCACGACGATGACCAGTGGCCAAGCACGCTTGCCTGTGGCACCGAGCAAATTCAAGTTTCAGCAGCATGGTCAGTGCGGACGTTGGGTCAGTGAACTCTTGCCCCATACGGCAGGAATCGTCGATGAACTTGCGGTGATCAAGACCGTTCACACCAATGCCATCAACCACGATCCAGCTTGTACCTTCGTCATGACCGGAAGCGAAGTACCGGGCAAGGCAAGTTTAGGATCTTGGCTATCCTATGGGTTGGGGAGTCAAAGCGATGATCTTCCAGCGTTTGTGGTTCTCACACCGACATGGTCGGCCAACGCGATGGCTCAGGCCCTCTTTACTCGCATGTGGGCCAGCGGTTTTCTCCCCACCAAATACACCGGCGTTGCCTTGCGAAGCGGTGCCGATCCGGTGCTTTATCTGCGGAACCCCGATGGCGTGATCGCTCAAGATCGCCGGCTGATGCTCGATGCCCTTTCAAACCTCAATGGACATCGTTTCGAACAACTGCACGATCCGGAGATCCAAACTCGGATAGCCCAGTACGAAATGGCTTACCGGATGCAAACGAGCGTCCCGGAGTTGGTTGAGTTCAACGAGGAGCCCGCGAGTGTTTTGGAAATGTATGGACCTGAGGTATCCAAACCCGGGAGTTTCGCAGCCAGCGCATTGCTCGCAAGACGGATGGTCGAGCGTGGCGTGCGGGTCGTTCAGATCTTGCATCGAGGCTGGGATCAGCATGGAAACATCGCAGGGGACTTGCCCGCCCAGTGCCGAGATGTCGATCAAGCTTGTGCAGCGCTCATCAAAGATCTCAAGCAGCGAGGGCTTTTGGACTCGACCTTAGTCGTTTGGGGCGGAGAGTTCGGTCGAACCGTCTATTGCCAAGGTGGTCTGACGAAGACCAATTACGGTCGAGACCATCATCCGAAGTGTTTCAGCATGTGGATGGCCGGCGGCGGGATCAAGGGTGGGATCGAATTCGGAGCGACCGACGATTACAGTTACAACATCGCCGAAAATCCTGTACATATCAACGATATCAACGCAACGATTCTCCATTGCATGGGGATCGATCACGAAAGATTCACCTTCCCCTTCCAAGGTCTCGAGCAGCGTCTGACCGGGGTAGAACCCCAGCGCGTCGTTCGAGAAGTTCTCGCTTGAGACTATCGCCTGACCTCCTTGGCTTCTTAATGCTATATTAACGCGGTCTTCACATACGCGTGTTAGCATATACCGGGTTGGTAAAGGAAGATGTCATTGCACTTAAAACAAGATTTGGACATAGCCCGAGTTTCGTTGCTGAAACTTTCCGGAATGGTCGAGGACATGATCGCTTTGGCGGTTAAGTCGTTGATGCTCCGGCAAGGTATTTTGGCCAGCGATGTCGTGCGCCGAGACTCAGAGGTCGACAGCGCCGAAGTCCGGATCGAAGAGGACTGTCTGAAGATGCTCGCGTTGCACCAACCGGTTGCAGCCGACCTCAGGCGGGTTACCACCATGATGAAAGTCAACAATGACCTCGAACGCATGGCCGATCTAGCTTGCAATATTGCACAGCGGGCCGATAGCCTTTGCACCCACCCAGAGTTCCCGATCCCAAACGGCATCAACGAAATGGCCACGATGGTCACGCGGATGGTCCGAGCTAGTCTCGATGCTTTTGTAAGCAACGATTCAGCGATGGCCCGTAGCGTCATTGTCATGGACGATCCGTTGGATGCAAAAAACGTCCAGGTCATCGGAGTTCTGGCAGAGTCGATTCAGAAAGATCCGTCCCAGGTCGAAGCCGCACTGCATGCGTTTTCTGCCTCCAGGCACCTCGAGCAGATCGGGGACCTGGCCGTCAGTATCGCCGAGGATGTGATCTATATGGTCGAAGGGGTGATCATTCGGCATCGACAGGCACGCTAGTGGCCGCCAGAACGTCGCGAGCACCTTGGACGATGGAAAGACTATGCCTAAAAGTAAAATCTTGGTGATCGAGGACGATCGGGCTATCTCCGAAATCCTCGTCTACAATTTGGACAAAGCTGGATACGAAGTTTCTCTGGCCATCGATGGTCGCGATGGGATCAACCAGGCTCAGTTGAAACTACCCGATGTCATCCTTTTGGATGTGATGCTTCCGATCATCGATGGAGTCGAAGTCTGCCGGAGATTGCGCAGCAAACCCGAAACGGCTTCGGCGATCATCATCATGCTGACCGCCAAAACTGAGGAAGCCGACCAATTGATCGGATTCTCCGTCGGAGCCGATGATTATGTCACCAAACCCTTCAGCGTTCGGGTCTTGATGGAACGCATCAAGGCTCTCCAACGGCGCAAGACGACCAAAGCCGACGATGAGGACGATGTCGTTACGCGAGCCGGCATTACTCTCGATCGCCGTCGCTATCGCGTGAGTGTCGATGGGCAACCTGTCGAATTGACCAAAAGTGAATTCCGATTGCTCGATACATTGATTCGCCAACCAGGACGTGCGTTCGATCGCACCGAACTTATCGACTCGGCGCTCGGTGAGGACACACTGGTGCTCGAAAGAACCATCGATGTTCACATCCGTGCGCTGCGAAAGAAAATCGGCTCGAATGCCGATGCCATCGAAACGGTTCGCGGTGTGGGTTACCGCTTCAAAGAAGACTAAACAGGAATCCATGCAAGCGGTTTTTCGCTTGTTTTTCTGGGGTTTTACTCAAAAAAGCAGTTGCTTTCATTGAGTTTTTTTGCGAATTTGTCGAAATTCCTTGGGAAATAGCCCTGATTTAGGCTTCTCCCGGTTGCATTTTGTTTATCTCAACCTTTAATTCAGCCTGTTCGGAATTGTTCTTTGTCGAACATCCAAACGGTTTCGAGTCCATCACCGAATCAAGCACAAGGGTCCTCTACATGGCGAAAGCAGCTGGCAAGGCAGAAAAGCCTCTCACCAAGGTTCAAATCTTCTCAAACATCGCAGAAACCACCGGCTTGTCCAAGAAACAAGTCGCTGAAGTCTTCGAAGCACTCAAGGTCGAAATCTCCAACGCAATCGGCAAGAAGGGCGTTGGCACCTTCGTGGTTCCCGATCTTGCAAAGATCGTTCGGGTCCAGAAGAAAGCACTGCCAAAGCGTCAAGTTCGCAATCCTCAGACCGGCGAAATGAAGTGGGCTGACCCCAAGCCAGCTTCGACCTCCGTCAAGGTTCGCCCTCTGAAGAAACTCAAAGACATGGTCTAACCCACCGAGTCCTTTGAAACGATCAGAAATACCAATCAGCCGACTAGCTTCCAATGCAAGTCGGCTGATTTTTTTTGCTCAACGCTCCTAAGCGGATACCATGATCCATTATGGAAGACCGCAAACTTCGACCGACCTCCTTCGATTACGCTCTGGCCGCCTTAGCGCCCGTACTGATCATCCTCATGATCGGTTCGTTGGTCTATTTCTTGATCACGACCCTCTATCGAGGTGACTTCCACGCTCGCTTGATGTGGATTCTCGGGCTTTTTACCATGGCCTCGGTGCTTATTACTCGCATCGCTATCGAGCAGTCCAGAGCCCAGTCACTGACCTACCTAGGTCTCCTCAGCGCAGCAACCTTATTCGTAGCCCCACGATTCTTTGTTCTCGAAGGACTCCTTGCTCCTCTGAGCATTCCGATCCTCATCGGATTCCTAGCCCTAATAGTATTTCTCGCCGATCGAATCACAATGGACTCTACAAGCGTCGATGATGCGCAAGATAGCCATGGTTATGGTTTGCTCCAATCTCTAGGTCTTTTCAAACGATCCGACTCAGTCTCTGCAAACCCAGAACGAAGCGACAAAAAAGGGCGGAGCCATAACCCAGGGGTCTGGATCCTCTATTTTGCACTCTTGGCACTCCCGGTTTTTGGACTTGGGCAATTCTTCTTGCCAAGCGGCCAAGCCCAGAGAGTCGCTCTTGGATGCCTGGTGATCTACCTCTCGGCGGCCTTGGCTCTGCTTGTCATGATCTCGCTTTTATCCTTGCGCCAGTATGTCCGGCAACGAGACGTCGAGATGCAAACGGGCATGTCATGGAACTGGCTTGCAAGCGGCATTGGGTCGGTTCTAGGTCTGGTTCTTCTGATGGCCATTCTCCCACTCCCTATGCTTGGGTCTAACACCTGGGAGTTGCCCTTCAAACTATCGAGTCGCGACGATATGTCGCCCAGCAAATGGGGTTGGGGGAACGAAGGAATCAAACAAGAGCAACCGCAAGGACAGCAACCACAAGGACAGCAACCACAAGGACAGCAACCGCAAGGACAGCAACCGCAAGGACAGCAATCGCAAGGTCAACAACCACAAGCACAGCAACCACCGAATCGGCCGCCGCAGGAAACCTGGAAGCCACCAACGATTGATTGGAACCTGGGAGCCACGCTCCGTTGGCTAATCATTGCAATCTTGTCTTTGATCGCTTTGGTTTTCGGTATGAAATACTTCAGGCAGTGGTTGGCTTGGTTGCGCCAAGGCCAACAGCACGAGGTCGCCAGTATGCCTACTGGTAACGCCGAACTTACCGACTCGGCCCAACCGCTTCGTTTTTGCGAGATCGAGAACCCATTCAAAGCTCATCGCAATGACCCCGATGCAATCGTTCGATCTCTTTTTCAAGCCGTATCGATCTGGGGCAAGGAGCATCGCGTTGCCAGATCCGAGGATGAGACTCCCGATGAGTATTCGCGTCGTTTGGGCCGAAAGTACTCGGAGATCTCCGATTCGCTGACAAGTTTGGGTTTGATGGTCAGTCGGATGGCATACGCCAAGAAATCGATCCCACGGCAGGATGCGATGTCTTTGCAGTCACTTTGGGAGTGGCTCAAAGCCCACGATTCAGGGCCGATCAAGAGTTAGAAGGCCGCATCGAACGCAACTTATCCAAGCCAAACTGAATAAGAAATTCTTTTTTAGCAATCTTTCTTGAAAAAATGGACTAACTGACAGCCTTCTGGGGGTCGGCTTATTGAAATTCAGTCTCAATTAAGATAAGATTTTGTGACGATTGATTGAAACAAAAGTCCGTTTGGCATCTTTTACCGACCCAACCGAGTCGGGTTCTTCCCAATGTCGCTTCCAAGTAACCCTCAAGCAGTTCCGGTTGAGTTTTTGGCTCCCGAGGCCGAAGGGGTGGTTGTCGATTTGTGTGGTGAGGAGCGTAATGTTCATCGGCTCGAGGAGTTGGGTATCCGATGTGGTTGCAAGATTCGGATGTTGTGCCCTGGCGAGACCTGCCTGCTAGCTATTGAGGGCAAGAAAATGTGTCTGCGGCTTGGGGCCTCCGCAGAAATTCTTGTTCAGCCACTGACTCCCTAAGCGATACGACACTGCGGATCGTTTGCAAGCAAAGGGGATTTGGTTCTCTATGGTTACGACGACTCTGGATGATTTGCGAGAAGGTCAGCGGGGCAGGGTAGTAGAGATTCAAGGGAGCGATTCTTTATCGGCAAGGCTCATGGAGATGGGTCTGATTCCTGGTGAGGTTGTCGAGATGTTGGGCCAAGCACCGATGGGTGATCCAGTAGAGTATCTGGTGGTTGGGTATCGATTAAGCTTGAGGCGTGCAGAGGCTCGCCGTGTCTGGATCGAAAGGGCCTAGGGGGATCGCTTGGAATGGCAACCCGGTCTAAGTCGGAATTGAGTGCGACTGTTGCATTGATTGGAAATCCGAACACGGGCAAGAGCAGTTTATTTAACGCTTTGAGTGGTGGTCAGGCCAGAGTGGGAAATTACCCAGGGGTGACTGTCGAGCACAAAACCGCCAGGATGCAGTTTGGTCGCGACAAGCAGCGAGTCATCGAGTTGGTGGATTTGCCCGGTACCTATTCGCTAAGTGCTCGATCGGCCGACGAGGCCGTTTCGGTGGAGGTTCTATCGGGTGAGATGCCGGGTGTATCGCGGCCTGATGCGGTGATAGTGATCCTCGACGCGACGAACATCGAGCGCAATTTGTATCTTTTGAGCCAGGTTTTGGAATTGAAGATTCCGACGCTTGTGGCTTTAAACATGTGGGATCGGATTGAAGCCGAGGGGATTTCGATTGATCCAAATGCACTTTCGAAATCGCTTGGAGTTCCGGTGGTTTGCACAAGTGCTTCGAATCGTCAGGGAATTCCAGAACTTCACTTGGCCCTTGAGTCCCTCTTGGAATCTCCGACATTGGGTGTTCTTGCGAGTGAAAAGCTTGCTTCTGCATCCTTTCCCGAAGCATTCCATCGAAGTGTCGATGAGTTATCGCATTGGTTCGAAACCCAAGACATTTGCTTACCTCGATTCCAGATAGAACGCTTGCTCATCGACGATGCGCAAGGCCACTCTTATCGTGTGATACCTAAGGGACGAGCCCATGAAATTGCCGAGCGAATCTCGGAGTCTCGCAAGTCGTTAGGAGCCCAAGGGATAGCCATCCCGTTGTTTGAAACGCGAGCCCGATATGGCTGGATCAAGCAACAGGTGGCCGGTGTAATCGAACGCAAGCCTCGCGACCGCAAGAATTCGGCGAGCGATTGGATTGATCGCTGGCTGACGCATCGCTGGGTCGGTTTGCTTTTTTTCTTTCTCTTGATGTTCTTTATCTTTCAATCGATTACTCGCATTGCGGATTGGCCGATGCAGGGGATTGAGTTTGCAAGCGGATGGTTAGGGGATTTGGTTAAAGGGATGCTTCCTCCAGGTCCTCTTGAGAGTCTACTGAGTGACGGGATTGTGGCTGGAGTCGGTTCGGTTTTGGTTTTTCTGCCTCAGATTGCGATCTTGTTTTTCTTTATCGCGATCCTTGAGGATTGCGGTTACATGTCTCGTGCTGCGTTCATGATGGATAAATTCATGTCGGCCATTGGCATGAGTGGAAAATCATTCTTGCCGCTGATGTCTTCGTTTGCTTGTGCGATACCGGGGATTATGGCGACTCGAACGATCGAGAATCGCCGGGATCGAATGGTAACTTTACTGATTGCTCCGCTGATGAGTTGTTCGGCTCGCTGGCCGGTGTATGTGCTCATGGTAAGCGCTTTTGTACCGAATCGGACTTACCTTGGTGGCTGGGTAGGTTTGCAAGGCGCCGTTTTGTTTGGAATGATGTGCTTGGGGGCTCTGGTCGCGATTCCGGTCGCTTGGTTGCTCAAGCGATTTGTTTTTCCGGGGGAGCCGTCGACCTTCATCATGGAGTTGTCGAGTTACAAGTGGCCCAGTTTGCGAGTGGTTGCCATGCGTGTCTGGGAGCGAATCCTGGCATTCCTAGCTAGAGCCGGCTCATTGATCTTCTTAACCTCGGTGCTCATTTGGGCTGCGGCATACTTTCCGGGAGACCATAGTCAACTGGATCGTACGGTGGCACAGTTGCGAGCCGAGGCATCCCAACCAAGCCCAGACGAATCCAAGTTAGAATCGCTCGAAACGCAAGTGAATCAGCAGCGGAGCGAGTTGATTTCGCAGAGTTATCTAGGGAAGGCTGGCCACTGGATAGAACCGGTCGTGAGGCCCTTGGGATGGGATGGGAAGATTGGTATCGCCGTCTTGGCATCCTTTCCGGCTCGGGAGGTGATCGTCGCGACGCTTGGTACGATATACTCTTTGGGAGCTGACCAGGACGAGAGCAGCCAAGGGTTGGTTCAACAACTCCGCAGTGCGACATGGCCCGATGGCCGAGCCGTTTACTCGCTTGCGACGGCCTGTTCGATCATGGTTTTCTTTGCGCTTTGCGCTCAGTGTGTCTCGACGCTCGTAACGATTCGTCGGGAAACAAACTCCTGGCGGTGGCCCATTTTCTCCTTTGTGTACATGACCAGCCTTGCCTACATCGGTGCTTGGATTGTTTACAACATTATGAGTATGTGGTGAAGCATTGATGGCCCATGCGACGGACTATCCTGAATTTCGATGGCTTCTAGGAGCTCACGGCTGCGCAACGATCTGCACACGGATCCTGTTTTTCTGGGCTCCCTTTGCGCTTGCCAAAGCCTATCCGGAAGAGCCTTTGTACTTGGGACTCTTGGGATTGGTGCAAGCGATTCCGGCACTTAGCCTCGCTTTATTGGGGGGGCATCTAGCGGATTTTCTAGACCGTCGGAATCTTTTGAGGTACTCCTATGGTCTCCAGTGGTTATGCGCTTTGGGGATGAGTGCATCGGTTTATACCGACGGTTGGGTTCGACTCTCTGTGATCTTTGTTAGCATGTTTTTTTTGGGGGTTGCAAGGGGCTTTGCCGATCCGACGATGCCCAGCCTCGAGGCGCAGATTGTCCCGCGGATGGCTGCTTTAAGCGCCGCGACTTGGACAACGATCGTTTGGCATGCTTGTGCAGTCTTTGCTCCATTGCTTGCAGGTGCATTGATTCAGCATGTTGGGAACATCGCTCCGTTCGGCTTGGCGATTGTTTGTTCAAGCCTTTCGATCGCTTTGGTTTCTTGGATTTCACCCAAACCCAGGCCACAAAGAGGAGCAACCGAACCGTTTGGCCAAGCGATAACGGCAGGATGGCGGTTTGTGATCAATCGCAGAATCCTGTGGACATCCATGGCTTTAGATCTGTTTGCCGTGTTGTTCGGTGGTGCGATCGCGATGCTGCCTTTGTATGCCGACCAAATCCTCCATACAGGGCCGATCGGATTAGGTGTGCTCAATGCCTCGCCGATGCTTGGAGCTTTGATATGTGCGATTGTGTGTATACGATTTCCTCCCAGAGCTCATGCCGGGAAAATCCTACTTTCGAGTGTTTTTGGATTCGGTCTGTGCATGATTGTTTTTGCACTCTCGAAGAACTTGGCCCTTTCGATTGTTGCTCTATTCTTCAGCGGCGTGCTCGATGGAATCAGTGTCGTCATACGAAAATCGATTTTGAGACTCTATTCACCAGAGGAGATGCGTGGGCGCATTGCAGCGGTCAATTCGATCTTTATCGGTGCGTCGAACGAACTCGGTGAGCTCGAAAGCGGACTTGCTGCTCACTGGCTGGGGCTGGTACGCAGTGTGGTTCTCGGTGGGGTCGCGACGTTGTGTATCGTCCTTGGCGTTTCAATCTTTGGCAAAGAGGTTCGGGAGTTTGATATGCGCTCTGAGATTCAGCGCAAACCCAAAGATGACTAAAGGTTAGCCTCGACTCTTGCTGGTCCTGCGGCGCTCGACGCACAGATCCAACCTCCCTGATGCAACTCAGGACGGATTTTTTCAAGCAACCAACTAGCCTCATTGGAATCCTGCACCATCACGAAAACCACCGGTCCCCAACTCGACTGCCCAACACCAGTGAGTCCCATGCTGCGGAATCTATCGATCCAAAAACGAATTCGAGGTGTTCGATAAGCATCACCCAGTGCAGGGGAAAAAACGCTTCCAGCTAGTTCACCGTAGAGCCCTATGCCCCGTGTTGCTTCCTGGAAATTCTGAGAACTCACCGCAGGGAGAATCTGCTCTTGGATCAGTTCAAGCATTTGTTTTCGATTGGGATTTTCGCGTTTCGAGCAATGATCGAAAATCGCTTGTTCGTTGGCACCTGAGTCCCCCTGATAGATGGCCTCATGGAGCAAAAGGACTCGCCAATCCTCCGGGAAATGCTGCGACCTAGTTCGCTCGGTGAGGTTTTGCGAAAGTTCGCTAGAAAACCCAAGGTCTACTACCAATTGACCGTGCAAAAAACCATGCAGGCCGATGTGAGAACGCAGCCCGCGTCCGCTATCGATTGTCCATCGCTTAGGCTCCCGAGTCTCACAAGCTTGTGTGCGTTCATGTAACGAATTTAACAGGGCTGAGGCCGCACAGGCAAACTGAGTACCCGAACCTAAGCCGATGTGGGCCGTCGGTCTGAGCTTGAGTTCGACCGGATTTATAGCAAAGCCGTTGTTGCGAGACTGAAAGTTAGCATAGACTTTGTGGAACCGCTCTTTCCAATAAGGATCCTCCCAAGTTGCACAAGGGTCGATCGATTCGGCAGAGTCGAGCATTTCTCGATCGGTTCTCACCGTCAAGCAAACCGATGGTTTATCGACCATCAGACCGATGCCTCCGAAGCAGTTTGGAGCGCCGGGATGAATCTCTAGCAGCCCAAAATGGAGCCTGCTATAGGCTTCTACTGTGCAACCAACTCGTGGGTTGTTGTCAGTTTTGTGTGGCACTGTCTTTGAGTCGAATAGGTGCTGCCGTGTCGACTTTAACAGGAGCGATCACCAAAGCGTTCTCTTGAGAGCCTCGCCACCCAGGCAATTCCAAAGTACTAGCGATCCAACCCGGATGCAGTAGCCTGCCTCGCTCGCTAGAAATGTCACCTACTAAATTCCAGCGATTCGGAGACGCCGCATCGGGAATTTCGATCACATCGCCTTCCTCTTGGTCGACGATTGTAGTGACATGAAGGCACTCTTCGAGACACTTATGGGTCGCATCCAAAACATCTCTTGCCATTTTGCCAATCTGCTCGTCGGAGAGCCCCTCGAGGTCTTCGTAGATCAAGTCCACCAATCCTGCGCGACGTTGCAGCAGCGCTAGGAGGGTTATCGCTTCGCTTCGACGCGTTGTCCTTGATGAAGTCTTCCCATTCGAGCCGGAATCTGCCTCCTTGGCTTCATCGGGCTCGTCTCTGCTACTGCTGTAGTAGCTTTTGCCTAACCCCGGTGTAGCTGGTATTGTCAGCGTCGATTTTTTACCGCTTCGCTTGGATCGTCCGGAAGAATACCTTTTGGTCGACGACTCCAAAGTCATTACATCTCGGACACCTTGGGCGACGTGTCGGTTGAACAAGATGCCGAAAAAGGCTCGAATTGCTAGGAACAATCGCATGTTGGGCAGAGCAGATAGGAAGGAAAGTTGCGGGCTGGGGGGAGATGGCTAGGGGCTTTTGGATATTTAGAGTGTAACAAGCCATTTGTTGGGTTGGAATAATTTTTTTTCCAATTCCAAAATTTACGAGATCCGATAGGCTCGATCCAACTCAATCGGTCGGAAAGTCAATCTTTTTCTAATCGTCAAGGGCAACGGACGTCTTTACCAACCACTACTGAAAAACGGCTCGATCAAGTAAACTTGACGAGTCTACTCCCAATCAAAATCCCAAAGAAATCTTTCATGAGAAGTCTTACTACCATTGAGGGAAAATCCGACGCAGAGGCTTTCGTTGCCTACTTGCTAACGCTAGGGATTTCCACCCATGTAGAACCCGCCTCGATACCCTCGGATGTTCCCTCGGGCTCGCCTCAGCGGGCAGATACTTGGGAAGTTTGGATCAAAAGTGAGGATCGATTGTCACAGGCCAAAGAGGAGCTTGTCGCTTTCCAAGCTAATCCGAAGAATCCCAAGTACTTGTCAGCCTTGCGTCAGGCCAATCAGATTCTCAAAGACCGACGCGAGGAAGCTCGGCTGCGGCAACGAAACATCCAAACTCCGAGGCTCGATTCCAATCGATCCTCGATGCTCAGCGGGAGACTCCCGCCTTTGACTCTCACTCTGATCATCCTGTGCTGTGTCTTCGGCCTGCTGGCAAATTTCTCTAACCCCTCGAGGGACAACCGACTCGGAGAATCGATTGTCAAGCAACTGAAGTTTGTCGACATGGATCTATATGCCAAAGACAAAGACCCTGCGGCTTCGTTGAAGAAAGGTGAGTTCTGGAGAGTTCTCACGCCGGCATTTCTGCATGGATCCCCGATCCATTTGCTGATGAATATGTTTGCCCTTGCGTCATTGGGTAGGCTGGTTGAAAAACTCGTCGGACTGCGGCGCTATGCGATGCTTCTGGTTTTGATTGCACTAGGTTCGCATTTGCCTCAAGGTCTCTTGGGAGAGGATCTCTTTGGCATCAAAGGGATTTCCGGAACCCCGAACTTCGTCGGCATTTCAGGAGTGATCATGGGCCTTTTTGGCTACATCGCGATCAAGACCAAAATACACCCCGAGTTGGGTTTCTCGCTTTCCCCTTCGTCCTACCTCATGGTGGGATTCCTGCTGGTTGTCGGATTTGCAGGGGAAGCCTTCGGAGGACGTAGCGACCTTCACATGGCCAACGTCGCTCACTTAGGTGGCCTAGTGACTGGAGCGATCCTCGGGTTTCTCATCGAAGCAGGGCGAGGCTGATCGATTGGATTAAATCGGGGATCGAAAATGGCTTCGGCAAAACCGCTTGGGCCTCGAGCTGCCTTGCACGCTCGAGGATGCTATCGTCCAACTTGGCTGACATCAGGATGCATGGCAAGTTTGGTAATGCTCGACGCACCCGCTCCAAAGCCCCGAGCCCATCGAGTCTGGGCATATGGATATCAAAGAGAGCCAAATGAATATTGCCACACTCGATCGCCTTGATCGCCTCAATGCCATCGGAAGCTTGGCAAGTCGAATAGCCTCGACGCGTGAGGATCTCATCGAGCGTCAGCCGGAAGGCTTCGTCGTCGTCGGTAATTAGAACTCGATGTTCCATATCTGCTCTATCGCGAGGATCAACTCGGGAAACTATCCTTCATGAAATTTCCACTGAACGTTCCGGTTATCTTACATTATCGCTAATCGGCGATCTTGAATCAATTCCGCTTAGAGCGAGTTTTAGACGATGTTGACCCCAAAGGATCTTTGGCAGGCCCTTTCCGAGGACTTGAGCTATCGGGAATCCAAAGGCCTTTTCCGCAGCCCTTTGGAAAGCCAAGCCTTAGGGCCGACCCGTATTCTCCGGGGCGGAAAGCAACTGCTGCACTTTTCTTCGAACGATTATCTCGGGATGGCTTGGCACCCCCAGGTTCGCGAAGAATATCAAGAAATAGCCGGTCAAAACGGGGTCGGCTCGGGGGCGAGCCCCTTGATCCTGGGAGCCTCGGCCCCCTATTTTCGTTTGGTAAGAACGCTGGCCCAATGGCATGGCTGTGAGTCGGCTGTCGTGTTTCCCTCGGGCTACGCGGCCAACCTCGGAACCATCACCGCCCTTGCCGGTCCAGAGGACCTGATCCTCTCGGATGCACTCAACCACGCTTGCCTAATCGACGCTTGCCGATTGTCCAAAGCTACCGTGAAAATCTACCCTCACCGGGATGTCGAAGCACTCGGAAGGCTCCTGGCTTCGAGCCGCAATCAATTCCGCATGGCCTTTGTCATCACCGATACGGTTTTCAGTATGGATGGCGACATTGCACCCATTGAGCAGATCGACTCTCTTTGCCGCGAGTTTGACGCGATCGGAATTGCCGACGAAGCCCATGCGGGCGGAGTGATCGGCAAACACGGTACAGGGGTGCTTGATCAAGCTCAAGTGGATCGATCCCATTGGATTAAAACGGGAACTTTGAGCAAGGCGATTGGGTGCGTCGGTGGTTATGTCACTGGAAGCAATGTTCTATGCCAAACCCTCCATCACCGATCACGTTCTTTCATCTATTCAACCGCACTCCCGCCTGCACTCTTGGCAGCAGCATCCAGGTCGATCGAAATCATTCAACATATGGACCTCCAAAGGCATCGTCTCGTCGAGCTGAGTTCCTATCTTCGCCGAGAACTCGAACAAGCCGGTTATCGAACTGCCAGCGACACGACTCCCATCGTACCGATCTACGTAAGGGATCCTCACGAGGCCCTTGACCTTTCTGCCAGGCTTCTCAAAGAGGGGATCTATGTTCCTGCAATCCGTCCCCCAACAGTGCCACCAGAGGGCTGCTTGCTTCGTGTTAGCTTAAATGCAGCTCACACGATCGATGACTGCCAGAAACTCTTACAGATCCTTTAGGCGAATAATCTCTCGATGGGTTTGCCCATATCGGTAATCGGAACCGGACGATCTTGATCGTAGAGATTCTTGGTGTAGTCGATCCCCAAACTTGCGTGGATCGTCGCGAAGAAATCGGGAACACTTACAGGATCGCTGACGATCAGTTTGCCGAGATCATCGGTCTGACCATAAGCTCCCGTGTGACGCAAGCCCCCGCCTGCAAGGACGCATGCAAAGGCGCTGGCCTGATGCCCGCGACCACCCCCACTATCAAACTCCGGCGGACGTCCAAACTCGGTTGTGATTACAAGGAGGGTGCGATCAAGCTGTTTTTTCTCCGCCAAGTCGGCAAGAAGCGCTCCGAGGGCTGTATCCAACTCCCGAATCAGGGCATGCTGCTGAAGTATCCCTTCGTTGTGCACATCCCAGCCAGCTCCGTTGAGAAAATTAAGATTGTGCGAAACTTCTACAAAGCGAACACCTCGTTCGGTTAGTCTCCTTGCGAGCAAACAACGCTGACCAAACTCGCCACCGTAGGAGTCTCGCAAGGTACCGGGTTCGAGCTTCAAATCAAAAGCGCTTAAAAACTCCGGTCCACTCCATCGAAAGCTATCCTGGATGGCTTTGCGATAATCGCTAATCTCCTGCGAGGCTGCCTCAGGGGATTGATCGCTGAGTTTCTTAAGCCACTGCTGACGACGGTCACTGCGTTTGGGATCCAATCCCTGTGGACGCGACAAACCCGCCGGCCCTTGGCTCGTATCGGTCAAATACAAATACCCGTCCTTTGCACCCAGGAATCCAGGACCACGTGTCACGTTGGGATAGCCGATCAGCACATAGGGCGGTACTCCTGTCTTGGCAGCACCCCTCTGGTTAGCGATCACCGAACCGAGCGATGGATAGACGACCGTACCGCTGATGGGTCGTCCAGTGTGCATGCGATTGGCCGCCGCTGCATGTTCATCGATCACATCGTGATGCACCGTGCGGACTGCCGTGACCTGATGCATCCAACGAGCCATCTTAGGCAAATGCTCACAGACCCGCACCCCATCGACCGACGTATCGATCGAATCGTAATACGAGCCGGCTTTCTTAGACTTTGGATCTCCCTTTTGCTTCGGGTCAAAGGTGTCCAACGCACCCATACCACCACCGAGCCATATCGAAATGACATGCTCTGCCTGGCCTGCAATGGGCTTGGGAGACTCTTGAGCCAAACTATCCTGGAATACTCCTACTGCAACGGTCGCTGCGCTGGATGATTGCAGAAAAGCTCGTCGATCCATTTTCATACTGGTGCCCGCTGATTGATCCTTGAAGGAATCAAGGTAGCCAAATAAACTCATCGCTATTGATCATACACCATAGTACATCCTCGAAACGCTCGCGCCAGTCCTTTTCCAATCTTGCATCGACTTCTGGGCCCTGACGGGCCAGTTTTTCAATTTCGAGCGCAATCTCATTGGCCTCGGGCCGCAAATGATTCGACCAAGTCACTCGAGCAAATGAGCCGAGCATTTGCGGGATCGCAAACGGTTCGGTCGGCTGTGCCGAGGCGGAATCATCTCCTAGGATCATGCGGTTTTGGAATCCAGGAGTCAATACTTCGCTCCACTGGACAAGCTCGTTCTCCCTTGGCGGGCGACCAAGGTAACGCTTATAGAGTCGTTCGACCAATTCCTCCGGAGACCTAGCCTCGATTGCCAGTTGTGCCAAAGCCCCACCTCGAACCGCCCGGATCAGATGACCGGTGGCGATGCTGTTGGACATCATCCCCGGTTGCAGCGCATTGGCGAACGTTTCGCGATCGGTACGAGGATTCTGCCGAGCTCCATTCCAACCGAACACCAAAAGCAAATCCGCTAAGGCTTGGGCCCTCGGCAAATTCAGCGAAGGACGATCCCGTTCATTGGCCAAATTGGCAAACATCCAAGCCCTTCTGGGAATCCCCAGAGTCAATCGGTTGCTCGAAGGCCTCCTAGCGTCAGGATCAAAAGTCAACTCCTCAACATCCATCGCTAGCCCTGAACAGAAAACCAACGCATCGACAATCTGCTCTGCCTCCAATCGGCGTGGATCCGGGGCCGCAAAAAAACGCCGCTCGGAACTGGACTTGCGATTGCCGCCGACAGCTTGCCTTTGATAAGCCTGGCTTGTAACGATCAAGCGAATAATCGCTTTAGAATCGTAACCGGATCGGAGCAACTCGTTGGCTAACCAATCGAGCAACTGTGGATGACTGGGCTTTGCACTTTCCCAATCCCCTGGAGGTTCGACAATCCCCGCACCCATGAGTCGTCTCCAAATGCGATTGACAAAAACCTTTGCAAACCGCTTATTTTGCGGCACCGTTAGGTACATCGCCAATTGCTCGCGAGTTGAATCAGAAGCGCGAGGTAATTCGTCGAAGAGTTCGGGCCATGGCCAAGCAGGCTCCACCGGCTTGTCGAAATCCATAGTCACGCGAATCAAAGGCTCCCTGGTTTTCTTAGCAAAGAACGCATCGGGAACCCGACTGGATTTGGGAACCGAAAGGGACTTTTGTTCAATCATCGATGCGATCGAATACAGATCCTTTTGGGTCGAATGATGGTAGGGGGAATCATGACACCTTGCGCATTGGGTCTCGATACCCAGAAAAGCACTTGCCAGTATCTGCGCCTTGGCGGCTTGTGGTGCGTCGTTGTCGCCAGCGAGCCCAAAACCTGCACTCCCTCCTTCGTGCGCACTTCCCCGCATGAGTACCAATTCACTGACCCATCGATCCACAGGCTTGTTGTCACTCAAAGCATCGTAGAGAAACCACCGGAAAGGCCCCGTCGTATTGAGGCTAGCGTTGATGAGCGTGGGATTCTCGGCAAGCACATCTTGCCAATACCCCATCGACGCATCGGCCCAACGCGGATCCTCAAGAAGCTTATCGACCAATTGCTGTCGCTTGTCTTTTCGGGTATCGGCCAAGAACGCGGCCAGCTCCTCCTGGCTTGGAGGCAATCCGATCAGATCATAGCTAAGCTTCCTGAGATAGCTCGCGTCGTCCAAGTCCGCTGAAGGACGAATCTGTTTTTCGTCAAGAGGTTCTGGAGCCCAACCCGCACCGCTTGCGATCCAGTTCTTGAGCGATTCGATCTCCTCTGGAGATAACCTTTGATCTCCTGGAGGCATTCGCTCTTGAGGGTCATCGGAAAGGACACGCTGAATGATCAAGCTTTGGGCGGGGTTGCCCGGCGAAACCACTGGTTGTGCTGAATCCCCGCCTGCAAGCATGCTCTTGAGATCGCCTAAGCTCAGGCCTCCTTGGAGGCTCTCGATGTGGCAGCGTCCACATTTGCGAGTAAGCAGCGGTTGAATCGACTCTCGATACAACTGACCACTTGCCTGAAGTCTTTTGTCGACCTCTTGGTCGCTCTGAGAAACCTGATGCAACGCTGCTTGAATTTTCTCTTCGAGGAACGCATCGATGGGGTGAGATTCGATGGATGCAATATTCTTGGGGACCGCAACCGTATGATCTTCGGCCCACTGCCTCGCTAGCGCATGCCTTTTTTCCCAGTAGTTATCTTGGGAACTTGCAAGCTTACGCCTAAGCTCTTTGTCGAAATGCTGCATCTGCTTTTCGACGCGATCCAAAGCTGGCACAATGTGCTTGTCATCGTAGGGGATCCATGGTGTGCAATCTCCAAAGGCAACCAATTTGAGCACCTGAGCCTGTTTGTCGATCCAGCCGACGCATGTTTCACCCGGATCGGTTCGAAATCCTTTGCCCCCAACGATCGTCTCCAAGACGATGCGAACTTGTCCATCCTCAGGAACATCGATATCGGCTTGGACTTGTTGCTGCCGATGCTCTGCGAGTCGAGTTTGCGGAAAAGGTCCAACGGTCACTGGACTCATCGGCTCTTCCCCACTAGGTGAGCCCGTGAGCGTCTTGCCACGAGCAACAAGCTCTCCGTTGCACCAAAGCCGACTTGTGCCTCTGACTCGAATCAGTAGCGATTGAGGTCCCGAAGGAAGCTTGATGTCTGAAGCTAGTCGTACCAGCACCGGATCGGTCCAAGCACTTCGAATCCCCCAGTCATCGAATCGCTGGGGCAAACGATCAAATAGCATCGACTCAAGACACACTTGCATAGTTGCCTCGGGGAAAGACTCGCCATCGTTTAACCAACGAGTGTGGCTCGGCAGGCCTTCGTGAAGCGTCATCAAAACGCCATCGACGGGCAGATCGAGCGTCGGCATTTTCTCGATGGCCGGTTTTGCAACCTGCTGTACCTCAGTGGTTTTATAACGAAGAGCCATCTGAGAATCGTTAAAAACTTGGCGATGGATCGCGATCGAATCCAACGAGCCTCGGAAACTATTACCCGCTGCACCGCCTCGAGAAGAGCCTATCCAAATCGCATCGTTATCGACAACCGGAGCCTGGGTCGTCTTGCCACCCATATCCCATTCCCCTTGCACCGGTTTTCCATCGATCCAGCAGCGGATCGATTCGGGATGACCAAAGAGATAGCTTACGGCAACATGATGCCAGAGCTTTCCAGGCACAAATCCTGTCTGGCTTGTCCAGCGATGCCAATGCGAGTCGTTTTGCGATTCTTTGGGATCTTTAGTCGTCGCGAATAGAAAGCTCACACAACCTTGCTCTTTGCGTTCCCGGATCCTTAAAGCCCAATTCTGGTTGTCGCTCGATGGTCCGCTAGCTGCAGTTCGGCCTTTTCCCAAAACATAGACAAACTCCCCTGGACGAAGGGATTCTGCTTGCACCCATGCCTCTAGAGTAATGGGATCCTCGTTGTCGAAATCGAAGTCGCTTTTGGTACCTGGATCATCGAATTCCAGATGTCCTCCGCTGCCATCAAGATGGATGGCGGTGTTGTTGGTATCAAAGTCCGGATAAAGCGGAGACCTTGGGCCTGGTACATCTCGGTGCACGGTACCGACTGATCGAAGCCTCGATGTTTCTTCGCTTTCGAATTCCCAGCGGACGACCAGCGACTCTGGAGTTTGGGCCAAGCCAAACTCGGCGATAACAGATAGCAAACCCACAAGGATCCAAGTCGAAAATTTTGGCATCGGAAAGTTTCTCCGCGGCGCTTTTTGACGTCAGTAGTTGAACAAAAACTCTCTCGAACTCATCAGACTCCAAAGAAGATCCTCAATTGCCACGTGCCTATCCTGTGAGTTTCTTTCGAGCTCTTGGACAATCGCTTGCTGCTGACTTGCCGTCGGCTCTCGGCAGATTGTCCTTAGATACGCTGCGCGAACCAAAGCGGCATTGTCTTGAGGAAATCTTTCGAGCAACTGATCGACAATCCCACCCTCCTGGGCGAGTTTGTTGTTGAGCGTTTCGCCGTTAGCAAGATGCAAGGCTTGGACAATACTCGGTTCATCGCTCCGTTCGCATTCGCAAGTGATACGTCGTTGATTGCGTCCGAAGGTCTTTAGAAAATTGCTCTCGACGCTTGAATCAAAAAGCTGGATCGCCTTGGTTCCCTTGGGATAAAACTTGGTATCGTTTCTATCACCGCCCAGAAAGACTATCTTGTTAAATTCGCTCGGCACTGCCGTGACGCTTGCGATCGCATCATGGATCACTTCGGCCATGAGTCGCTTGGGATAGTAGTGCGAGAAATGTTTACGATCCGCCTGATTCCCATCGCGAGGGTTGCTTGAACGTTGATAAGTCTCCGAATTCATGATCTGACGCATGAGCGACTTAAGATCGTATCGATTTTCGATCAAGTATTGGCTCAAGTAAGCCATCAGGGCTGGATTGCTTTCCGGATTGCTCGCACGCAAATCGTCGACCGCATTGACAATCCCGATGCCAAAATAAGCAGCCCAAATCCGATTGACCGTCGCGCGAGTAAAATACGGATTGTTTGGGGATGTCATCCATTGCGCCAGCACGATGCGTCGATCTTCAGTCGATTCGGAATCGATCGCAGGAGCGTCCAAGGGGGCCGGTGGTTGGGGTTTTCCCCGCAAGGGTTGGATCAGATCTCCTCGTTCAACCACAAAAACCGTCCTGGCCGAATCTCCGTTGCGAACCTCACCCCCCCAGCCTTTGGCCCGAACCCTCGCAAACAAATTCGCCATCGCATAGTACTGGTCGTTGGTCCACTTCTCTAGCGGATGGTTATGGCACTTGGCGCAACCGATCGAAAGGCCCAGAAACGCTTGGCAGGCATTCTCGGTCATCGTTTCAGGATCTTGATTGATCCCATAAAAATTGGTTGCCCCGTTATCGAGGGAATTGCCAGTGGCGGTGAGTATCTCACGTACCATGGCATCCCAAGGTTTGTTCTGCTCAACGCTCTGCCGGATCCATTGGTAATAGGCCTTCACACCATCGCTGCGCAGAAGATTACTATTGAGCATCAAAACATCCGACCAACGATAAGCCCAATAATCCACAAACTGAGGACTGCTCAGGAGTGATTCGATCCAGCGAGAACGCTTGTCCGGCGAACTGTCGGCAAGAAATTGCTCGATCTGATCGACCGTCGGGAGCGACCCGGTTGCATCCAAACTGGAGCGACGCAGAAACTCTTCATCGGTGCAACGGTCGGAAGGCGCGATGCGCAGAGCCGCAAGCTGCGATGCAATATGCTGGTCGATAGGATTGGCCAATCCTAATTTCTCTTGAATTGCCGCAAGTGATAAACCGGGTGTTGCTTGTGTATCGAAAGGGACACGGATCCGCGAGGAAGCGATCCGGCTTGAGAACCAAGCCACAATGGTTCCTTCGCCTGGTCCAACAATTTGCACTCGACCTTGAGCATCCACCAGCGCCACGGATTCATCGCTCGAAGAGAACTTGGCCCACCGAGTCACATCCTCCTTGCGTCCATTGGAATAATGAGCGATCAGAGTCAATTGATCTCGATCGGTGGGTCTTAAAGCCACCGCATCTGGAAGAAGTTCGATCGATTCGAGTTTTGGATCCGTTGGCTTGACCGAAGGAGCACCTGCAGAAATCCAATCGAGCAAGATTCGATAGTCGCTCGAATCGGTCTGTAATCGAACTCCCCCTTTGTGCTCGACGAGTCCGGTGGGTTTAAGCAGGATCAATGAACTTTCGGGCTGGGCAAGTTCGACGCGGCGAGCATTGTCTTGTTTGACGATGTTGAAGTGATCGCTTATCGGGTCATATCCCCGCAGCGAGAGTCTGAATCCACCCTTGCCAGCCAAAGCACCGTGGCAAGCACCCATGTTGCAACCATTTCGAGAAAGGATCGGTTGAACGTGGTTCTCAAACTCCCAATCAACAATCTCTTGGGTCAATGCAACTGAAACTCGAGCTTGAACCTGAACCTCGATACCTTGAGGGCTTTTAACGAAGGCCTGTAGGTTTGTCGTTCCGTTGCCCTTAGCCCTAAGAATCCAAGTCCCATCAGCATGCTCGATGAGTTCAGCGATTTGTGGGTCTTGGAGCTTGAGTGTCAGCCCTGAGTCTTTCGTGAGAGACTTCGAAAAAGTTTTGCCTGCAGAGAGTTCGCGGACCGAGACGATCTGCTCAGGCTGAAACGTATGAAGCTGGATTTCCTCGGGAATGACTTGAACAGACAACTGCGCCTGGGTGCTCGAGACACTCCAAAAAATGAGCGTCGCAATTGCAAGCCAAGCAACAAGTAAGTTGGCGCGAAATATCATCGGAGGGATTCGTTTGGAAGTGAGTGTGCGAAGTGTCTCCATATTGTAGCGTTCTTAAGGAATTATTGCGGCTAATAATTGGGGCTGGTGATACTTTTCGTACTCGAAGAGAATATTGGGATGTAGTCGATATTCAGAGCCACATTCCGGAGTTCCAGCTTCCTAAAAAGGCGATTGAACTGAATGGATTCAGGCGTTTCGAGTACGAGTACGAGTACCGCGACGCTGAGTACGAGAAAACCGCGTGGAGAGCACCAACTAATTCTTTGTTGAATTGTCTTCGATATAGACATCCACTTGCTGGCCGACAATCGCGTGAAGCGATTGGGGCGAGACCGAGTAGATCACCTGCATCACACGCGTGTCGACCCGTTCGGAGACTGTACCGGTAAGATTTCGTTTGGGTACAACCAGAGGTTCCGTACGGACATACTGCAATCTTACCCCATGGCCGCTGGATCCTCGCAAAGTGGCCGTCGCAATAGCCTCTGGTCGGAACCTAGGGATTTCCGACTCATCGATATCGACACGAATATGCAGCGGGTCGATCTGTCCCATGGTGATCAACGGGTTTGCGAGAATGGAAGCTGGGATGAATTCTCCTTGGCGAATTTTCACACTAAGCACTGTACCTGACCTAGGTGCACGAATGGTTCGCAACTGAAGATTGGTCTGAGCCCGCAAGAGGTTGGCTTGCGCCTGAGCTACAGCCGCGCGTTGAACCTCTAGGCTTGCAGCCACTGGTTTGCCATCGAACATATTGAGACTAGCCTGGGCCTCACGAACTCTAGCTTGAGCCTCGCGCGATTTAGCTTTGGACGTCTCCCAATTCAATCGCCGCGTATCGATTTCCTCCAGAGAAAGTGCGCTCGATACTCCGATGGCGTTGGCCCGATCCAAATCCCTTTTCGCGTTGGCTTCCAAAGCCGAAGCTTGATCTTGTATCGAGGCTGCAGCATCGAATCGCGCCCGCAGGACCTCGACTTGCATTTGGAGTTCGACTAGCTTGGCCTGCTGTGCCCTGAGCTCCGCTTCTGCGAACCCCACATCGGCGATCGCACTTCGCGAGTCAAGCTGCAGTAGTTCCTGGCCTTGCTGAACACTCGCCCCGGGTTCAACGAAGACTTTTTCAACCACTCCTGGGAGCTGCGATCCGATGACCGTAGCTTCACCAACAGGTTCGACGATACCCACACCTCCGACAAAAGCAGAACCCGACTGAGGGTCCTTCGAGAGTGTAGAGACTGGAGCGGTGGGAGGCAGGTTTTTGACTGTGTATTTCTTTTCGCTGGGAGTGTTTTTTTCGATCAAGCGAACAGATTGGGCTAGCAGCAACGCAGCTCCCAAGATCGATCCTAGGGCCAGCAGTGCTTTGAGGTAGCGTTCCATCTTTAATCTCCCGCCTAGGTGGAATTCTTACGGAATGAATCGATGCGACCGTCGGACATCGTTGCGATGTAGTCGGCGAATGGAAAAATGCGATTGTCATGCGTCACGACGATCACAGCTCTGTCTTTGGCCGAAGCCACTTGGCCAAGCAGTTGCATGACCTCGCGTCCGGTCTCGGCATCGAGCGATGCGGTGGGCTCATCGCTGATGACAATTTGGGGGTTGTGTACCAACGCTCGCGCGATGGCAACACGCTGCTGCTGACCACCCGAGAGTTGGTTAGGATACTTGAGCTTGTTGTGTTCCATCCCCAGCCTATCGAGCAGCACGGATGCTTGCCTCTTGGCAGCAGCCAGCGTAGATCCTTGAACAACCAATGAAACGGCTGCATTCTCGACTGCTGTAAGACTCGGCAGCAGATTGAATTGTTGGAAGATAAACCCCAGTCGATTTGCCCGAAACTTGACCACTCGGCTCCGCCGCATCTTGGTAATCTCTTGATCGAGGATCTTGACCGAGCCAGCAGTTGGCGTCAAGAGTCCGGCGATGATCGAAATGAGCGTTGTCTTGCCGCAGCCGCTCGGGCCGACCAAAAAGGTTGTCGCACCGATAGGAACCTGCCAATCGATGCCGTGGAGCACCCGTTGTTTGACGCTCCCTGAACCAAAGTCCTTGATTACCCCTTCGCACTGGACTGCTATCTGGCCGCTCATCGCCTGCTCCTTGCTCGCAATCAACCGCGAAAGACGATCGCAGGATCGACAAAGAGCACCCGCCGCATAGCAAGTAGTGCAGCCAGTACGATGATCGTAGCAGCCACAGCGCCCGAGGCAGCAGCGACATACCAAGGCAGATAAAAACCTTGAAACGTCGGGCTTTTGCCTGCGGTCTCAAAGAACATCGTCGCTCCAAAGAGCCCCACACTAAAACCGACGAATCCCACGACCGCCGCTTGTAAAAACACCATGCCGATAAGCCGCAGATTGCTTGTTCCAATCGCTTTGAGTACCGCGAACTGCTTGAGATTCTCAAGCACAAACAGATTGAACATCAGACCAACCACAGCGATCCCTACGAGCACCCCTAAAGCCACGACGGTTCCGATACTGATGGGAATCCCTGTGTTCTGCACCACGTACATGATCGCCTTGTACCGAAAGTCCTTGGCGCTCATGGCCTGGAGGCCTGTTCTCGAAACGATATTCCTAGACACCTCCTCGGGGGTCATCCCTGGGGCGCTTCGAGCAACGATGAACGACATCTGATTGCGACCGTTGTTGGTGTACTGCAAGGCCTGTGAATAGCGTGTGAAAAAAGTAATCGACGATGTAAACTTCGGAGAGTCCTTCAAGATCGCCACAACCACGGCCCGCCGGTCATTGAGTTCAGCGATGTTGCCCAGCGACAAGGGTTCGTTGCGCCATACCTTTCGAAACCCATCGACACTCACGGCCACCGCATCCGGACGCCTTAGATCATCGATGTTTCCCATCACCACCTCGGGGGGCAATCCGATGAGAGTGCTGTCGTCGACTCCAATAAGCAGCGAGGCTTCGAGTTCCCCATTGCCGGTTCGAATCGTCACGTTCGATTTGTAGAGGGGAACCGCCCAATCCACTCCTGGTACCCCGCGAACTCGCCCTAGCTCGGTATCGCGCAACGGGAAGATCGTATCGAGGTTTTTCACACCCGGATCCATCACCCAAATGTCGGCTTGCGGAACGTCTACAATCACCGCCCCAGCACGGGTGATAAGCCCGATGAAAATACCAAGCTGCTGATTGATCAGCAGAGTCGAGAAGGCAACGCCGAGGACCAAGCCGAGGTATTTGGCTCGGTCGTGAAAGAGCATCTTTAACGCGATTGCGAACATTCAGGCCACCACTTATCGATTTCTTCGCCTAAATCCTCGACCAATTGGATATTGGATTTCGCTACATTGTGTTCCTCGGTCGGGTCGGCTTCCAAATCGTAGAGTTCCAAAACTCCATCTTTCTCGGTCGATGGGTTTGGGACAATCAACTTCCATTTACCACCAATGGCCCATCTCCATCGAAGATTCTCTTTGGGGACATCCAGGTTGTTGGCGTTGTGGGTGAAGCATTCGCCGAAGATGATCTTTCGGGCTGCAGTGGCCTTTTCATCCAGAAGATCGATACCGGGTAGCGAATCGGGTGGTTCCACATCGACGCATTTGAGAATCGTGGGCATCAGATCGATGCTATGGGCAAAATCCTTCGACTCCCGAGGAGTCACTTTGCCGGGCCAACGAATCATGATCGGTGTCCGAACTCCACCCTCGTAGGGTGATTGCTTCGACTTAGGCGCATACCTTGGACTCTGGGGATCTTGAATCCAACCGTTATCGGTGACGTACACGACGATCGTGTTATCGATCGATGCCTTGTCTTTTAAAATTTGCATCAGTTGGCCGATGGTATCGTCGAACCACTCTACGTTCGCCCAATACTTGGCAACGGTTTCGCTTGGTGCAAACCCTCGGGTTCGTTGGAGATATTTCTCCGGTGCGTTATGAGGATCGTGGGGTAGCATCGGAGCATACCAGACCATCCAAGGTTTGTTTTCTTGGTTTGCTGTATCGATGAAGTCCTCGATCGGTTTCATCGTTTTGCGACCGATCTGTAGTCCATCGTCGCCGTGCCTATCGCCCCGTGTCATGCCATGGGTGAATCCTCCATGGGAGTAATGTCCCTGCCAGAACTTACCGGTTTGCAACGTCAGATAACCGTTGTCTTTAAGCACGCGAGGAAGGGTTGCTACAGCCTGCATGTGCTGATTCATCCGCTGGCGTCCGGATTTAAAAGCCTCCGATTCTTGAAAATTCTTACCTGCTAAACCTGGTACGTGCGGGGGATCGTTGCTGGTGATCTTGTGCTCATGCGGGAATCTTCCAGTAAGGATCGTCGCCAAGCTCGGGCAACATAGGCTTGATGGGACATAACCTCGACGGAATAGCAGACTCTCAGAGGCAAGGCGATCGAGGTTGGGGGTTTTCAGATGCGCATGGCCCATGAACCCGTAGTCGGTCCAAGCTTGATCGTCTGATACGATCAGAACAATGTTTGGCTTTTGCGAATTTTGCGACCAAGCTTGCTCAGCGGACAAGAACACCAGTACCAGAGCTACAACCCCGGCGAGCAACAAGTTCGTTCGAAGCGTGTTTCGCAGGGATTTCCGGCTTGGCATCAGACTTGCTTTCTCATGCAGCAGTTTTTGAACTTTTTCCCAGATCCGCACGGGCACGGATCATTGCGGCCCGCTTTCTCGCCTCGGTTACGAATGGTTTTGGGTTCGGCTGGAACGCTTCCAGCCTGATCGGCCGCTTGGAGATCCTCGATCTTTTCTTGGGATAGATAGCTCGAATCCTCAAAGGCATCATGTCGGGCACTGGTCTCGACAAACGAGCTCTCGACCATCCCCTCTTCGATCGCTTCCATGCGAAAGATCACGTCGGTGATTTGCTCGCCGATGGAAAGCCACATTTGATCGAACAGTCGCATCCCCTCCCGCTTGAATTCGACCTTTGGATCCATCTGTCCCATGCTGCGGAAGCCCACGCTCGATCGGACGTGATCCATGGCCAAGAGGTGATCTTTCCAACTCGAGTCGAGAGTCTGCAAGAGAACCGTCCGCTCCATGCGTCGGATTTCAGGATGGTATCGGTCATCGAAAGCTTGGCTGAGTTTAGCGTAGCATTCCTCTCGATCCAGCAGCAGCAAATCCTCGGATGTTCCTTTCCAACCGAGTTCGGTTTGCATCCATTGGGCTAAGGATTCCGCCGAATTTTTGCCGGTAGCAAATTCGGACATCTTCTTGTCGGTGTTTCTTCCGAAGACATTGTCGAGTTTCGAGACGGCCGCGTCCCAAACCCCTTGAGATCGCAGTGCTTGTGCGCGACTGACTTCAAGGAGCACATCGAAGGGCTTTTCGGAATTGGCTCGAAGCTTTTCAAAAACATTTGGATCTTGAAAACGAGCAGAAGCCCACTCGGCGAGTGCCGCCCCATCAACAGTGTAGGAGTTAGGGCCTGTTTGGCTCCGGAAGCGATGGAATCCGACCAAGACAGGGAATTGGATTTCGCGTTCGAAATAGGCCTTCTCTGCCGAATCGAGCATGATCTTCTTGACGGTTTCGGCTTCGGCTCCCTTGAGCTCCGCCGGATCGACATCGATCCCAAACTTGTTTTTCATCCAAGCCGCGAGCATCTTGTTGCCATACTCGGGATCCAGCAGCACCTCCCCTTGGCTAAGGTCGATTTTGTCGATGTAGGTATTGGCTTTTCCTATGAACTCCTCGTCCATGCGATCGCGATCGATCTTCTTGAGCATGCTGACGGTGTAGTTTGTGTTGAAGCGATTGTTGACCCATTTGACCATCGCTTCCCAATTCCATTCCGACTGATCTTCCTCGACGGGTAGGTTTTCGTCGATGGCATCGAGGATCTGAGCCTCGGCGAATCGTTCGGCTTGCTCCTTGGCATAGAGTATGGCCGTTTCTGGTTCGATACCTCGGAAGTCTTTGGGTTCGAGTTGGACACCCAAACGGGGACCGGCCCACCGGGCGTATGACTCTGGGCCGAACATAGGATCAGCGAACTGATCAACATTCGATTCGATCTGCTCTCGGAGTTGATGCATGACCAACTCGCGACAACTCTTGCCTTCGAGCACTTGCTGCCTGTAGGTGTAGACTCGCTTGCGCTGATGATCCATCACCTCGTCGTACTCAAGGAGATTTTTACGAGCTTCAAAGTGCCGCTCTTCAACTTTCTTCTGAGCACCAGAGATCCGTTTGGAAACGTAAGGGCTTTCGATCGCTTCGCCGTTGCCCATACCCATGCGTTGCATCATGTTGCGAACCCAATCGCCGGCAAAGATTCGCATCAGGTCGTCTTCGAGGGACAAGAAAAATCGGCTCGAACCCGGATCCCCTTGGCGTCCGCAACGACCGCGAAGCTGTAGGTCGATCCGTCGCGACTCATGGCGCTCGGTGCCGATGACATACAATCCGCCAAGGCTGCGGACGTATTCCCCCTGCTGCTCCATCTTTTCGTTTTCTTTGATTTGCTCGACCAGTCCGTCCCATTCCTCTTTAGGAACATCCAAGCGCGTTTGGTACTTGTGCTGAAGTTGGGCCCAAGCCATCGTTTCGGCATTGCCGCCCAAGAGGATGTCTGTACCCCGACCAGCCATGTTCGTTGCGATCGTTACGGCGTTGACACGTCCAGCCTGAGCGATGATTTCCGCTTCACGCTTGTGCGCCTTTGCATTGAGAACCTGGTGCTTGACTCCCCGCTGTTCGAGTAGGTGCGAAAGCTTCTCACTTTTCTCGATCGAGACTGTACCTACAAGAATAGGTCTGCCAGCACGTTCGACACGAGCGACCTCGGATTTGGCTATTTCAACGACTTCATTCGAATCGGATTTTTTGATCGATATGGCTGAGTCAGATTGAGCTGTAATGGTGCCGATCAAAGATCCTTTATTGCGATCATTAAACTCAATCGTATCGTATTTGTTGACCCGATCGATTTCTTCGGCGACTGCGTCGTATTTTTCTTTTTCGGTCAAGTAGATCGCATCGGGGAACTCGATACGTTGCAAGCGACGATTGGAGGGGACTTCAACCACACCGAGTTTGTAGATCTTGCTAAACTCTTGGGCTTCGGTCATCGCCGTACCGGTCATTCCCGAGAGCTTTTTGTAGAGCTTGAAGAAGTTTTGGAGGGTGATCGTTGCAAGGGTTTGAGTCTCTTCTTTGATCTTGACCCCTTCCTTTGCTTCGACGGCCTGATGGAGTCCGTCGGACCACTGGCGACCTTCCATCAGTCGACCGGTGAACTCATCGACAATGATGATCTCGCCTTCGCGATTCACATAATTGACGTCTCGACGGTACAACTGATGTGCCTTCAAGGCATTGTCGATCAAGTGGGGCCATTCCATGTTTCCGACGGTGTAGAAACTCTCCACACCAGCGAGCCGTTCTGCTTCGCGTACACCCGCATCGGTCAGATTGACCGTATGATCTTTTTCATTGACGATGAAGTGTTCGTCTCGTTTGAGCCCCCGTGCGACTCGATCGGCTTCCGTGTACTTGGCTGGATCTCGCATGGCCGGCCCTGAGATGATCAGGGGCGTGCGGGCTTCGTCAATCAAGATGTTGTCGACTTCGTCGATGATCGCATAATGCAATGGACCCTGTACCTGCTGAAGGTAGCTCGGGAAACGATCATCGCCTCGGGCAGCCATCCGCATGTTGTCGCGAAGATAGTCAAAGCCCAGTTCGTTATTCGTTGCGTAGGTGATGTCAGCAGCGTAGGCTTTTTGTCGACTGTCGTTGTCCATGCCGCTTTGGATATTGCCTACGGTCAGTCCAAGCCCCATATACAGAGGTGCCATCCATTCCATATCTCGGCGGGCCAAGTAATCGTTGACCGTCACGACGTGCACACCTTTTCCCTCAAGCGCATTGAGATACGCAGGTAACGTTGCTACGAGGGTTTTACCTTCACCGGTGATCATCTCGGCGATGTTTCCACCATTGAGAACCATACCCCCAATGAGCTGCACATCGTAGTGACGCATCTTGAGAAAGCGTCGACCAGATTCTCGGCAAGCAGCAAAGGCTTCTACCAAAATGTCCTCGACGGTTTGTCCATCTTTGAGCCTTTGGCGCAAAGCCTGCGTTTGCTCTTTGAGCTCCCCATCGCTCAGCGCGATCATGCGGGCTTCGAGCTCCCCAACGCGTCGAGCCAGCTCGCCGTAACGCTTGAGCTGGCGTGAGTTTGCAGACCCGAAAAGAACCGTCAGACCGCGGTCAACCCCAGTCAGAACCCCGTTGACGGCGTTGGTGGTCCCTTCCCAGAGTTTTTCAATAAATTCCATGTTTCAGTAGCCGATGTGAAGATCCAGCGAGAATTCCAGGCCGCTTAAAGCCCGGTGAATTGTAAGCAATTTTCCGGTTTTTCCGAAGACCAAAGGGATCGAGGGTAGCGATTGGCCGCTTTTGCGTCAATTCAACCCGAGCCGTTGGGGTTCAGGGAAGCTCAACTGCACTCAAAAAACCTTCAAAAGCTAGCAATTTACTTAGTCGCCAAAGACACACTTCCGCATGGCTAACTTGCGAGCAATTTCGCACCTAGGAGAGACTCGCAAGCGGCCACCACACGCTCGACAACCGCATCGGCCTGTTCCCCCCGAAGCGTCTCGGTATCACTTTGGATGGTCAAGGTGAGCAATATCCGCTTCTTTCCATCCCCGTCTCGCTTCGGATCCCGATAGATCTCTCGGAATGCGACCTCTTTGCACAATTCCCCAGCGACCTCGGAAATCGTCGAGCGCACTGTGCTCCAGTTGAGCGGTTCGTCGACAACGAAATTCAAGTCCCTGAGGATCGCCGGATAGGGACTCAAGGTTCGGAGTTTCGGTACACTCCTGGCTGAAACCAATAGCCTGTCGAGGTCCAATTCCCCTACGGCCACCGCACCATCGATCTTGATGGATTGAGCAAGCGACTTACTGAGCGATCCGACCCAACCGAGCATCGCATCTTGGACGAACCAAGCCACACCCGTTGACTTTTCAAGAAACTCAAAGTCGATCAGCCGCTCTTGAATTGCCGGTCCTTCCTGGCCCCAAACTCTTGCAATGATTTCTTCAAAGACACCGCGAATCAACCTCGGCTCGCTCTCGCTAACGCAACCAAGGTTGTGCTGCTCCTTTGGCAATTGGTTGTCTTGGGCAAGATAGACGCTGGCGGTTTCAAATAGCCTTACATCTCTATTGGATTGGGCTTGATTGTGCAATCGTGCTGCAATGAGACTCGGTACGAGCGACCTGCGCAAATGGCTGGCTCCCTCAAGCAGAGGAACCCAAGTGCTCAATGGCTCTAGAGCAGTCCAAGGGGATATTCGATCGATGGGAGTTTTTCCGATAAGGCTCGGGTTCAGAGTTTCGCAAAAACCTGCAGCGCATGCGACCGAGCGAACCGTGGTCATCATGGTGTCCTTGGGCCGGCGTGCCGAGGCAACCATCGGAACCATCGCGTCCTCTGGGATTGCATCGTATCCGTAAATCCGAGCTATCTCCTCAATCAAATCAGCTTCGCGAGTTAAGTCTTGTCGGTAAGAAGGGGCAAGCACCTCGAGGGTGTCCTGATCGACCTGAACCTTGCACCCCAATCGGGTCAGGATTTCAACACACTGTGACCAAGGAACGTCGATTCCTAAAACTTGAGAGACTCGAGAACGCCTCAGTTGCACCTGTGCCAACGGCTTGGCCTGAGGGCTGGTATCGATGAGACCATCGAGCAATTGGCCCCCGGCAAACTCCAGTATCCAATGGCAGCATCTTAGCGAAGCCCAGTCTAGACCGTTTGGATCGATATGCCGCTCGAAACGATGCGAGGAAGGCGAATGGAGTTTGAGCTTCCTGGCAGTTCGCCGAATCCCCATGGGCACAAACGAAGCCGCTTCGATCAGCAAGTCCACGGTCGATTCGGTCACTTCGCTATCGACTCCGCCCATGACCCCTCCGAGAGCCAGTGGTCGCTTATCGTCAGCGATAACGACCATTTGGGAATCGAGCACATAACTGCGATGATCGATCGCTTGGAAATTCTCCTTGTCCGTTGCAGGCCGAATGATGATTTGCCCGGATCCGACACGTGCCAGATCGAAGGCGTGCAAGGGTTGGCCGCACTCCATCATGACATAGTTGGTTGCATCGACGACATTATTGATCGGACGAATCCCAAGGGCTCGCAATCGTTTCGCAAACCACTCAGGGCTTGGTCCAATCTTGACCCCGCGGATTACCCTTGCAGTGTATCGCGGACAAGCCTCGGTGAAGCGGTTTTCCACCTTCAAAACTTCATGCACCGATTCCTTTGAAGTCTTGAGCACTGGATTGGGCACTTGGAGCGGCACGGAGTAAAGGACCGATGCCTCTCTTGCAATTCCAATATGCCCTAAACAATCTGCACGATTGCTGGTGACCTCAAGATCGATCACCGAGTCTCCTTCTACCTCATGGGTGCTTTCGTGGTTGAGTCCCGAGAGGGCCCAGCGATCGACTACCTTATCAATCGATTCATCGAGCTTGATATAATCCGATAGCCATTCCCATGAAATCAACATGACTCAACCCGCTAAGTGATCAGGTAGCAAACTGGCTCAGAAAACGCACGTCGCTACGGTAAAGGTCGCGGATATCGGTGATTCCGAAGCGTCTCATGCACAGTCGCTCGACCCCCAGACCGAAAGCAAAACCTGACCAAGCCTCTGGGTCAATTCCTACAGAGTGGAAAACATTCGGGTCGACCATCCCGGCTCCCCCGAACTCAACCCATTGGCCATTCCACCAGTAGTCGACTTCGACACTCGGTTCGGTAAATGGAAAAAAGGATGGACGAAAGCGAATGCTGACATCACCGCCGAGATAGCTTGTAGCGAACAATCGCAAAACACTTTTTAGCTGCGCCATCGTCACATTGCGATCGACCCAAAGACCTTCCATCTGATGAAACATCGGAAAGTGAGTCGCATCGGGCGCATCAGGACGATAGACGCGGCCAAGCGAAATAATTCTAAGGGGCAGCGGTTGGGTCTCCATGACCCGAATCTGAACCGTGCTGGTTTGGCTGCGGAGCAGACAAGCCTCGGGCACTTGATTCGATCCGCTTGATCGCGGCAATGCAGACTTGGCTGTGGCCAAGTAGAAGTTGTCTAGAGGATCTCGAGCTGGGTGATCCTCAGGGATGTTCAAGGCAACGAAGTTGTGCCACTGGTCTTCAATCTCTGGACCTTCAGTCACATTGAAGCCCAAGCGACCCATGATCTCTTTGAGGTGCTCAAGCGTCTGGGTAATCGGATGGATTGTACCAAGCCGCGGACGAAGGCCCGGTAAAGTCGGATCGAAACTGACACCAGAAACTGGTTTGGATGACCCACCCCCGAGCCTTTGTGAAGCATCGGCAAGTGCTGTTTCAATACTGTCGCGTACTTCGTTGAACTTCTTGCCCGCAGCCGGCTTGTCCTTGACATCGATCGAGCCGAGCATCTTCTGTACACTTTTTAAGGCGCCACTTTTAGCACCGGTGTACTTGACCCGCAGTTGCTCAAGGGCCTCAGAACTCTGAACCTCCAGCAACGAGGCGCAAGCTTCCTGAAGCATGCTGTCCAAAGCCGATACGAATTGATCCAGCGCCATAGAATCCGCCGGAATTGCTTAAGCCGACTTATTGTGTTTCGACAAGGCGTCTTTGACTGCAGCAACGACGACTTCGAAACCACTCGGATCGTTGATCGCCATCTCCGAAAGCTGCTTGCGATCAATTTCGATGCTTGCAAGATTCAGACCATCGATGAACTGGCTATAGCGAAGCCCGTGCAAGCGTGCTGCGGCGTTGAGTCGGATAATCCACAGACGGCGGAAATCCCGGCGTCGACGGCGTCGGTCGCGGTAAGCGAAACGACCTGCTCGAACCAAATTCTCTTTCGCGGTTCGGTAAAGCCTACGACGACCACCAACATAACCCTCGGCCCTTTGAAACATACGTCTCTTGGCCTGACGGCGAGCTGAACCCTTACGTGTTCTCATCGAAAATCTATCTCATCTTTTGGAGCGACTCAGGTCCCCGCACTCTTGAATGGATCATCAACTTTGGATGATCAACCCACCGGCCTAGATGGGGAATTGTGCGGATGTTTTTACCCAGACGCTTGGTAATTCAAAAAAGGCCGTTAGTAGCTGTTGCCTCGCAAAGCATCGACGATCGCTCGAGTCAAATTTGGCTCAAGCACTCGGGTGCCTCGAAGCTGACGAATCTTCTTGGACGGTTTGCTAATGGCCAAGTGGCTAGTTCCACACTTGCGATGCTTGACCTTGCCAGTAGCTGTCAATCGGAAACGTTTCTTGGTCGATTTATGTGTCTTTTGTTTGGTCATGGCAAAGCAAACCTTACTGCTGGTCGCGCTAGTGGTTTTGAACTCTCTAGCAATTCGAATCAATGGGGCCAAAAGTGTAGCCGGAATTAGGCCGGTATCCAAGGGGAAAAACGGGGATTCCTAGGAATCGGTAGCGGGGCGTTTCAGACCGCCATCTGCCCTTCAGGCAGCACTTTGGAATTCAGCCTCTTTTCCCGACTCGGGCGAATCGTGACCGGAGTCGAACCGCCGGCGGACTTTGTGCCTAAAAATCAGGAAAAACCTCGACCAAAAGCTGTGCTTGGTCGTCTTTGGATCAAAAACACAGCCTAAAGGCCCAGCGAGTATCGCCGGCAATAAAACCAGCTCGGCAATGACCCCGGCGATGAGAATCGTCAGCATCAACCATCCGAATCGCTGCGTGGGCGTAAAGGTGCTAAAGGCAAACACCGAAAGCCCAAGCCCGCTGATGCAAGCAGCTTGGAGCGTCGGAGTTCCGCACTGTTTGTAGGATGCAATAATCGCCGCCCGACGATCCTTAAGTTGCATGACATTGCTTCGGAACCAAGACAGGAAGTGGATCGTATCGTCGACTGCAACTCCCAGAGCGATGCTGGCGGTCATCATCGAACCGATGTCGATAGCGATCCCCATCCAGCCCATCAGTCCAAAAATGAAGATCACGGGAACTACGTTCGGGATCATCGCCACCAAACCAGCCCTAAAACTCCTCGAAACAAAAATCATCAGCGGGGTGATGGTTAAAAACGACCAAAGGGTGCTTTCCATCAAACTCGTCAGGAGCGCCCGCTGGGCCTTGTAGACAATCGGTACAACTCCGGTAAAAACCGACGCAACCCACTGCTTGGGTTGAAGCGGATCGCGGCCCTCTAAGTCGATGATCTTGCTAAGTGCGGTCTCAAGGGTTCGAACTTCATTATTCGAAAAAGCCCCTGCCAATACGATCGCATCGTAGTCCTCGAGTTCCTGAAGTTGAACCAGTGGCATCGATTTCGAATCGATGCTTGCACGAGCAACTTTCAAGCGGGCGTTTTTAAGCAAGTTCGAGATCTCATCGGCTCGCGCCTTACCTGCCGTAAAGGCTTCGCCACTTGGGCCGTCAACGACCTCGGGGTCCCACAAAATCACCTTCTTACCAACAAACTTGGTGTCTCCACTCCAAGCAGCGAGTCTTCGCAGAATTTGTACGCGGTCGCTTTGGGCCTGGAGCACCGGTTGAACCACATCGTGCAATTCGTGAACGAATTGGCCGTAATCAACCCCTTCAAAAGCAGCCACCCGCAAGCTGATTCTCCAGAGTTCATTCCCCGTATCGGGGTCGACCCTTAGGAAGCCTGACTTCATAAAGTCTTCACGCTTGGACTCCAGCGTCGAGTTGTAGACGCTCCGCTCGATCATCTTCTTGGTACTTGAACCGTTGGTCGGAAGAGACGGAGCGAAGGTCGCTGCCGACAAACTACGGCCCACCCAACCCAAGGCTTCTTCGCCGAAACGCTTCTGGATCGCTTCTTGAACCCGCAGGGTCGTCTCCATGCGTTCCAAGAAACTCAGTTTGCCAATCTCCTCAGGTGAGACTTCCTCGGTGCTTTGAGCGCTTGGAGGAGTACTCGTTGCCAAGCTCGCTGGATCGAACTCTAGCACGATTTCCATAGGAACCAGTTTCCCAAGGTGCGTTTCGAGCCAACGGTAGTCTTTGAGAATCCGGGATTGGGAATCGAAAAGCTCCAAAAGATCGATGCTGGTTCGGATCCTAAAGAGCCCCAGTCCGACCGCCCCACAAAAGACCATACTTGCAAGAGCCACGCCGACGTGGTTTCGAACGATAAAGCCTGAGAAGGCTCCCCAAAAACGCTCGCTAAAGGATTCTTTGGCCTCAGAAGCGTTCTTTAACAAAGCCTGCGGCTGTGCCTTGGCCTGCATTTCCTCGGGACTTAGTTCCCAACGCTTGGCGTATCGAATAAGGTGCAAAGTTGCCGGCAAGAGCAAAAATAGGACGACATTGAGGATCATTACTCCCGAGGCCGAGTAGAGTCCGAACTTGCGGATCGGCACCAACTCACTCGAACACAACGACAAGAGTCCAAATGCCGTTGTCAGCGAGCACAAGATCGCAGGCTTCAACGCATGGATCACAGCCCTTTCGGTCGAACCCTTCAGACCACCTTCTCGAACCGCGTCCTGGTAGTAATTGATGAAGTGAACCGCACCGGAAATCGCCAACACATAGACCAATGAGGGCATCGACAAAACGATCGCATCAACGGTCTCTCCGGTTGCCCAAATCATCGCTAGAGCCGATGCGGCACTAGTGACCGAGCACAGGAATACAACCCAAGTCAGCAGCAGGCTTCGTAATGACCACCAAGCTAGGAAAAGGCCCAAGATTCCAGAAAAGCCAGCCAGCCGAACCAGCGTCCGTTCCCCCTCTTCGTCGATCGAAATGTTGTCGACTGGAGGGCCCCCCATGTGCAATTCCGAATCCGAAATACCTGCGCTTTCGATCAGCCTTCTTAATACCCCTGGAGGAACATTAGGTCGGAAGATTCGTTTTTGTCCGTGGCCCAATACCGGTTTGAGCTTGCCCGATGTGCTCGGATCCAACGACACGATCACGCAGGTTTGTCGACCATCGGGGCCCAAGACCGCTCCCTTGAGACGCTCGACAGCCTCTTGGTGGCTTAGAGCATGCTGTCCGCTGGTGAGTTGATCTAAAAGAGTCCTTGCAGACTGAGCCGACTTGAAATACTTCTTGGCTTCCACTGCGTCGATGTCGTTCGGATCGACCTGCTGGGGAGCAACCAAACTGATGAGCTTAGAAATCCTTGGATCGTCCTGCTGTGGATCAGCAGGATCCTCGCCAATCGTGCAACCCGACCAGCTAACAATAATGAATTGGTCGGAAGGAAAGTTCTTCCGGAACTTAGCGAGCTCATCGGTTTCGCGGTAAGACTTCGGAAGCCAGTCTTCTACCTTGTTGACATTACTCTGAACGGCTTGGCCAGCGCCGTAGTAAGCAAACGGAACGCAAGCAAGACTTACAAGCAGGACCAGCCAGCCCCATCGGTCGTAGAAAGTTTTGCCGCTACTTGAGGAGTTCTGCACTTCTTCGCCTAGATCGATTCTTTAGGGGTCGCCTAATTGGACTCTTTAGGGCTAAAGCTTGCTTGCGATCGCAAGAACTTGGCTGGCATTTTTTCACGACGAATCGTCAATCGACAGCCGACGAGGAATTCGAGTTTACAAAACCCAAAGCGATTTCCATAGTTTGAAAACCTGCAAAGGTGAACTTTTTCCCAAAGTGGGCAGTTTTAGGGGTGTCAGGCAAAATGTACCGTCTTGGGCCCGAAACAGCTCCCAAACGAGGGGTTTTTCTGGAACCGTCGCTTGGTTTCCATCGGCTCGAACCGGAGCAATTGTAGAGAAAAATCCCCACGGACGGGCTTGTTGGGAAAGTTTCCGCGCATCAGACGCGGGTATACAACAAACCTATCGCATCAGTTTTTTCAATTCCAAGGGTGTGCATTAGTTGAAATTCTGCTGTAGATTTTCGAGTGCCAAACAGGTGCTAGGCACCCCATGCACGTGCCCCTAAGTTGGCTAGCATTAGTCAACGGCGACTCCAAAAAATCAGGGTCTGTCCCCACTCGCATTAGCAATGCTTGCATTTCCACGCCGCACCCAAACAGGTGCCAGGCACTCCATGCAAGTAGCCGAAAATTGGCTAGCATTAGTCAACGGCGACTCCAAAAAATCAGGGTCTGTCCCCACTCGCATTAGCAATGCTTGCATTTCCACGCCGCACCCAAACAGGTGCCAG
>Ga0082207_1000136_pt1 | contig 41554 bp, 39 predicted proteins | sample LakMenEpi10Aug09_FD_71540 | JGI IMG/M metagenome (GOLD analysis project Ga0082207, IMG submission 71540) | reverse complement strand
TGGTCTTGGGCTTCTACCCGTCACCGTTGTTGAATGTAATCAATCCGGCGGCTAAACACGTGGTCTCGCAAATGGGTTTCACTGATCCTGCACCAACCAATGGGGGCAAGTAATGACAACATTTACAACACCAGTTCTTTCATACTCATTACTTTCACCTATTTTGATCTTGCTAGCTGGAGCACTGATTGGTGTTCTTGTTGAAGCTTTTGCATCCAAGGAACGTCGCCCGGCAATTCAGTTAACACTTTCACTGGGAACACTGCTCCTTTCTTTGATGCAATTGTGGAGAATTCGCGGAGAAGAATCGTTGACTCCTGCGATGGGTTCATTGGTATTTGATGGTGCTGCGGTTCTGATTCAGGGATCCATTTTGATCATTGCGATCATTTCAATTTTCTTAATCGCAGATACGGAACACTTCACTCCGCTTGCTGCAGCTCTTCCGGGCTCTGCTGAAGAGCGTGAAGCGGCGCAAGCTGGCAAGCAGGTAACTGAGGTCTACCCACTTACATTGTTTGCAGTTTCAGGAATGATGATTTTCCCGGTTGCAACTGATTTGATCATGCTCTTTGTTGCACTCGAAGTATTGTCTTTGCCGTTGTACTTGATGGCAGGACTCTCACGTCGCCGTCGCCTGGCATCACAAGAGTCAGCGCTCAAGTACTTCCTTCTAGGCTCATTTGCTTCAGCCTTTTTTCTCTTCGGAGCCGCGTATTTGTATGGTTTCTCGGGCTCAATCACTTTCTCAGGAATTCAGGCAGCGATAGTAGGTGGCACCGGAAACGATGTTCTTCTTCTGATTGGTATGTCATTTCTATCAATTGGTTTGCTCTTCAAGATTGGTGCAGTCCCATTCCACTCTTGGTCACCTGATGTTTACCAAGGTGCACCAACTCCGATCACAGCCTTCATGGCAGCGGCAACAAAGGTTGCAGCTTTCGGTGCAATGCTTCGCATTTACTACACAGTTTTTGCAAATGCTGAATGGTCTTGGATGCCAGTTATTGCAGCCATTGCGATTGTCAGCATGATTTTGGGTTCACTTGTTGCAATTTCCCAACGCGATGTAAAAAGAATGTTGGCTTATTCATCGATTGCACACGCTGGCTTCTTACTCTCAGGAATTATCGCGCTTAACAAGGCTGGACTAGATGCAACTATCTTCTACTTGTTTGCTTACGGCGTTGCAACCGTTGGTGGATTTGCAGTAGTTACTTTAGTCCGTGATTCATCTGGTGAAGTTACAGATCTAAATCGTTGGAAGGGTCTTGGCAAGCGTTCACCATTTGCAGCTTCGGCATTTGCACTCTTCTTACTTGCCTTTGCCGGAATTCCACTTACCAGCGGATTCATCGGAAAGTTTTCAATCTTTTCTGCCGCCTATGAAAATGGCGCGACAGCCGTTGTTATCACAGGCGTGCTTTCAAGTGCGGTTGCAGCATTCTTCTACATCCGCGTTATTGTCTTGATGTTCTTTACAGATGCGGTTGAAGATGGAACCGCAGTTGAAGTTCCATCAATTCTTACCCGTGCAACAATTGTTATCGCGGCGGTAATTACATTGGTATTGGGTGTTTACCCAGCGCCAGTGCTTGATTTCATTACCGACCTAGCTATATTTATTCGCTAATGTCCACATTTGGCATTCCCAACGTTGCGCCAGCGTTAGAGACGCAACTTGTAAGCCAAATGGCCCAAGTGGAATCACTTCTGCGCAGCCACACTCGTAGCGAATACCCATTTGTTGATGAGACCGCCCACCACCTGGTGGCAGCTGGTGGCAAGCGTTTACGCCCCTTATTAACCCTTTTAACTGCGCAATATGGCGATCCGAACGCTGAAGGCGTTATTGCCGCTGCGGTTGCTTGCGAAATTACACACCTTGCAACCCTGTATCACGATGATGTGATGGATGAAGCGCCACTTCGTCGCGGAGTGGAAAGTGCCAACATGCGTTGGGGAAACACGATTGCAATTTTGACCGGAGATTTTCTTTTTGCAAAGTCGTCAGATCTATTGGCCGATCTTGGTCCTGCAGCTGTTCGCTTACAAGCACGAACATTTGAGCGTTTAGTTATTGGCCAGATCATGGAAACCCAGGGTCCAAACCCTGGTCAAGATCCGCTAGAGCATTATCTAAAGGTTGTTGCAGATAAGACTGGATCCTTGATTGCAGCATCTGCACGTTACGGTGGAATGATCTCTAAAGCACCTGCAGAAATCACCGACACCGTAACTATCTTTGGCGAAAAAATAGGTGTTGCTTTCCAATTAGCCGACGATGTTATTGATATTGCGAGCGAATCAAATCAATCTGGAAAGACGCCAGGAACAGATTTACGTGAAGGTGTTCCAACATTAGTAACTCTCAACGTAATGAGATCCACTGATTCTGCAGATGCTGATCTCAAGCGGCTTCTTAGCGCACCAATTGAAGATGAAGCAACTGTGCAGCAAGTTTTAGTAGCACTTCGCAATCACAAAGCTTTAGATCAGTCCCGTCAGCAATTGGTTCAGGTAGCCAAAGAAGCTCGTGGAGCACTGGGGCCATTGCCAATCAATGATGCAACGGGTGCGCTTATATCGCTATGCGACGCTGTTATCGACCGTTCTGCTTGATCTAATCAAATCTAAAGCTAGCGTTACCAAGGCTGCCCAGATAATCAAGAAACCAATCCATCGCGCTGTCGGCATATCTTCCTGAAGTATCCAGACACCAATTGAAAATTGAATCGTTGGTGTTATGTATTGCAGTAAACCAATTGTTGTAAATGGAAGTCTGTTTGTTGAGCCGTTAAACAGCAATAGAGGAATTGCTGTGATTGCACCTGCGCTTATGAGAAGTGCCGTAAATCCCCATTCCTGACCAAACTGGCCAGTGCCTTGATTGCCAATGTAAATCAGGTATCCCAGATAAAAGAAGCTGGAAATAAAGGTTTCAATAGCTAGACCTTCCAGCGCCCCCAGGCCCAACTGCTTTTTAACCACACCGTAGCTACCCCATGAAACTGCCAGCGCAAATGCGATCCATGGAAATCTTCCATAATCAATTGTTAAAACCAAAACACCAATCGTTGCGATTGTGACAGCAGCCCATTGAAGTCTCCGCATTTTCTCCTTTAGCAAGATAACACCAAAACCAATAATGACTAATGGATTTATGTAGTAACCCAACGATGCTTCAACAACATGCTCATTGTTTGTTGCCCAGATATAAACTAACCAGTTAACTGACACTAAAATGGATGATAGAAAGAGTTTTGCCGCAACCATGGGGCGCTGTAACGTCAATAGAGTTGATTTCAATGCCTTTGTTCCGGCCAAGACGATAAGACAAAAAACGAGAGTCCACACAGCACGGTGTGAAACAATCTCAAGAGGATTAGCTTTAGCCAACAGTAGCCAGTACAGCGGAAACAATCCCCACAAGGTGTAAGCACTTACACCAAATAAAAGACCGAGCTTATTTTTACTCAATTATCTAAAGTTCGTGAATTGAACGGCAAAATCCCAGCCACCATCTTTGATCATGGCCATTGTTTCTTGAAGATCATCACGACTCTTTGAAGTAACGCGGAGTTCGTCACCTTGAATTTGAGTCTTAACAGACTTTGGGCCCTCATCACGAATCTTCTTTGCAATCTTCTTTGCATTCTCAGTGGAGATGCCTTCCTTCAAAGGTGCTGCAATCTTGTAAATCTTTCCTGACAACTGCGGAGTACCTGCATCTAGATGCTTCAAAGAAACACCACGCTTGATCATCTTGTCCTTTACAACATCTAGCGCCGCCTTCGCGCGCTCTTCGGTATCTGCTTCAATCAAAACCTTATCGCCTTCCAGTTCAATTTTGGAACCGGTGTTCTTGAAATCAAAGCGGGTCTCGATCTCGCGGACCGCCTGGTTAATGGCGTTATCCAGCTCCATACGGTCGATTTTGGAGGTTACGTCAAAACTTGCATCTGCTGCCATTTAAGGACTCCTTGACTCGAAAAAGCGCGGTTTGTATGCGCACTTGCCTAAGGTATCCTTTCCCTTCGCACTATCCATAATTGCCGCAGTACTTGTTCGACCTTGGCGGGTTGCCCGAGCGGCCAATGGGAGGGGACTGTAAATCCCCCGGCTCTGCCTTCGAAGGTTCAAATCCTTCACCCGCCACCAAGCATCACTTGAACGGTTTACTGAACTCCACATTTTCGGTCTGCTCTAATTCGAGCAAGCGGTTCCATTTAGCTGTTCGTTCTGAACCATGAGTCGAGCCAACTTTTATTTGAGCTGCTCGCCATCCAGTTGCCAAATCAGACAACCAAGAGTCTTCTGTCTCACCAGAACGTGCAGAGACCACGGTCCTAAACCCTGCACTTTGTGCTTCCATCAATACTTTGTGGGTGTTTGTCACTAATCCATTTTGATTTGGTTTAATCAAAATTGAGTTCGCAGCTTGCTCTTTGATAGCTCTTTTCAAACGCTCAGAATTAGTTGTTAATAGATCATCTCCAAGCACTTGCAAATCCTTGGGGGCAATGTCCATAAAGGAACTCCAGCTCTGCCAATCATCTTCTGCAAAGGGATCTTCAATCGAAACTATTGGATAATTCGAAACCAGCCCATGTATGTAAGAGACAAAATCACCCGATGCATAAGTTTTTTTAGAAGCGGCTAAGTTATATGTCCCATTAGAGAAAAACTGGGTAGAGGCAACATCTAGCGCAAATGAAACTTGAGTTTTTGGCTTTAGACCGACTTTTTCAATTGCCTGAACAACAAAATCAATTGCTAATTCAATTGAATTAAAAGCTATTCCCAAGCCACCTTCATCAGCAACTAAGTGCGTGACCATTCCAGCCTGGCTACCAAGTTTTGCAGCTGTTTCTCGAATAGCAACAATCCAGGCTAAGGCTTCTGTGAAGGAAATTGCACCGTTTGGAATTACGAGAACATCTTGGAAATCAAGTGATCGTTTTGCGTGTGCTCCGCCGGAAAGAATATTCACCATGGGCATCGGAATCAACAAATTATCGTGTGGTTGAAAAAATCGAGCCAGAGACAGATTTTGCGAATGTGCCGAAGCTTTGGCCGAAGCTAAAGAAACTGCCAGAGTCGCATTAGCGCCAAGTGAAGAAAAATTTGATGTTGTGTCTATGTCGCGAATAACACCATCAACGAAATTCAGGTCAGCCTGTTTCCCAACCACTAATGGTGCAATTCGTAGATTTATATTGCTGACCGCCCCAGAAACCGAAAGCGGTCCGTAGAAAGAATTTTTACCTAATGTATCGCCATCGCGTAATTCCAAAGCTTCATGCTTTCCAGTCGAAGCTCCCGACGGCACACGTGCAGTATGGGTGGTGCCATCTTCTAGAGTGATTGAAGCAGCGACAGTTGGTCTACCCCTGGAATCCAAAACCTGAAACCCCAGTAATTTGCTGATCTTCATCGCTTACTCAAATCAAAAAGAGTCAAGACATTCGGTGTTTCTTGATCAAACAGCACTTTCTTGGTCAGCAGTTGAATCTTTTCTTGTTCAGACGTGCTTAAGTAGTTAACTGGTGATTTACCTTCGACTCGTGCAAGTGCAATTAAGGCGGTGTGCAGCACCAGAGATACTGAAATCTCAGTTTGTTCTTGATAGGCGTTCAAGAAGGTTTTTGCAATATTTGATAACTCAGCAGCTTCTTTCGCATTGGGTGCGTGGAAAAACTTACATAACAGATGAGCCAATATGAATGCTAGATCAAATACAGGGTTCCCCACATGCATTACTTCAAAATCCAAGATATAGACGTGATCATCTTCTGTGACCATAAAATTCTTGGGAGAAAAATCTCCATGAACTATTGTTGATTTGTCACTCTCTAGTTCAGCAATTAAATGCTGAATTGAATCTTGTAATTTTGCATTCTTGGCTGCAACAAATCGATAGAAAGGATCAATTCTTAGCTGATCAAACAAGGTGTCTTCCATGAACTTCTTGCGAGCAACAGGATTTGAGGCACCGTAGTTATGCCACTGAGAGAGAGTTTTCCCAAGAGTGTGAGCAACTTGCGGCCGATAGATCCCTTCAAGCAAATCTGATTTCCATACTCTGCTTGAGAGCGGAACTCTCTCCATAATGACCACAAACCGAATGGGGTCGACAAAAACTAACTTGGGAACAATCTCTGGATTAAGGCTATGGAAAAGATCTAAAGCATCTGCCTCAACTATTGCTCTACGGGGATCTGCTTCCCACAGTTCGGCTACCTTTAGCGCAGGGAGAGCTTGCTTCAGAACTAAATGCCTATTCGTTGTAGAAATTGCAAGAACGGTATTGGAAACGCCACCTGTCAGGATTTCAACTCTAATTTCTTCATCCTGAGCAAAGAGACTCTTATCCTTCAGGTAATCAATCACCGTTTCTTCAGTTAATAGTTCCATGACCCAATTCCACTAATTCGCAATCAATTTCACGAAGAAAATCTTTTCACTGCTTCCATATCCCAAGCAATTCCAAAGCCAGGCTCTGAACTAATGATTGCATTTCCATCCCTAATTTTAAGTGGTTTAAGCAATAAATGATGGAATAGATCAATTTCATACCGTGGATCTAAGTACTCCAAGCCCCCTGGATACATGTTTGAGGTCAAAGGAGCCAATTGAGCATGTATTTCACTATGAATATGCGTTGCATAGCTCTTGCCTTTAGCGTGGGCATAGTTCGCAGCCTTGATGAACTCATTTACTCCACCAATAACCAATGCATCAATTCGCAGAACATCTACTTGGTTGTAATCAATGACTTGCTCTGCCATTTTTGAAGAGGCAAGAGATTCTCCAAATGAAACTGGAACACCGGTGGCATCTCGTAATGCAATAGCTAATTTACCTTCAGATTCTAGGAAAGGGTCTTCAACAAAGGAAATCCCATACTCTTTGATTAGATTAACTCTGGCAATTGCATTCTCTAAAGTGCCAAAAGTTCGAAATGCATCAACTGCAATATATGCACTGTCGCCAACCAGGCTTCTTAGAGTCCTTAATCGATTGGCATCTCTTTGAGGATCTCTAGCCCCAACAACAATTTTAAATGATTTTATTCCCCGCTCTAAAGCATGGTGTATTTCTTCTTCAAGTCCGACTTCATTCTCGCCATAGTGATATCCAACAACTGAATAAATGGGAACCTCAGTCACGGTACCGCCGAGCATTTTTGAGACACTAATTCCGGCACGCTTTCCTGCTATGTCATGTAGCGCAATATCTATCGCACTCACTCCAGATGTAACCGTGCCGTGTTCGCTAGATTGCCAGTTAAATCCAAGAATGAGTTTGCGTACGACATCGGGTGATTTTGAGTCTTTACCAATAGCAACAGGTGTCATTACGTCATCGATTAATTTTGAGATTGGCAGACCTCTGCTGTAGCAATAACCTATTCCTACCAAACCATCGTTTGTCGTTATTCGTACAACTGAGTAAGTCCGATGAGTAATTTGCGCAGTGCCTACTGATAGCGGTTGCGGAAGCGGAACTCGAGCTTCATAAGTTTGGATCCTGCTGATCGCATCCATAAAACCGGATGCTAGTACCTTGATATCCAATCGTCAACTGTTTACAATACTGATAATGCACAGGGACACGTAGCGTAAGGACGAACAATGAATGTTTTGATTTTTGGTGGAACTCGTTTTATGGGCCGTTATGTTCTGCGCGCATTGAAAGATGTCGGAGTTGAAGTCACGATTGCAAATAGAGGAACTCGCGAAGAGAACAAAGGTTCCCATAACGTTATTTGTGATCGATCTCAACCAGGGGCACTGGAACAATTCAAAGATTCCAAATTTGATGCGGTCATAGATTTTTCAGCCTATGCATCAGATTGGGTTGAAGAGGCAGGAAACTTTTTTGCTGGAAAGATATCTCGCTATATTTTTATTTCCACAGGAGCTGTCTACACATCCAGTCAATCGTTTCCTATAACAGAAGATTTTCCTAAAGGACCTCCGCATCCATTTGCTCCATATGCTGCAGAGAAAATCCGTTCCGAATCACTACTCCGGGAATTCAACGCAAAGGGCGCTTTTGATACAACCGCGCTACGGCTTCCATTTGTAATGGGACCTGATAATTACGAAGACAGAGAATCCTTTGCATTTAGTCGACTGCTAGCCAAACAGCCAATATTTTTAGCCAATGGCGGCAAGTCGATCCACTCATTCATTTATGCAGGCGATGTAGCTAGTGCCATTGTCAGGATCTTAAGTCTAAAGAGAAGTAATGGCAGCGAGGAATTCAACCTAGCAGTACCACAAGCAACAACAAGTCGCGGTTTCGTTGATTTGGCGGCAGAAGTATGTGGAATTGAACCAATTGTAGTTTCATATCAACCTGAAGATTTTCAAATTGATACTCTCAACTTTGATCTAAAAAATGTTGCTTTCCCTTTCCCAGAAAATAATGCGTTTTTAAGTTCAGAGAAAATTCTTAGTCAATTAGGTTTTGCTCCTGCATACGACCTCAAAGATATGCTTGCTGAGTATTACCAGTGGTGGATGAAGGGTTCCAATAAAGAACCCAAAGAATATCCACTTGAAAGTAGAATCAAGAAAGCACTTGGTAAGTAATTCATCATGAACTCTGAAATTGGTGTTAAGGCTGAGTTAAATCACACGGGCGAACTTGAAGTATTAGAGGCTATTCAAGATCGTGTTTTATGGCTGTCTACCAGAATGATCGACTATGCCAATTCCGACAGGCCTAATGTAGACGGCATAAAGGTTGGTGGGCATCAAGCTTCTAGTGCGTCGATGGCTTCGATTCTAACTGCCTTATATTTTGATTTTCTGGACTCCGAAGATCGTATAAGCATTAAGCCTCACGCATCTCCGGTTTTTCACTCCATTCAATACCTTTTAGGAAATCTTGATCAGGATTACTTAAAAAAGCTTCGTGAAGCAGGTGGTTTACAAAGTTATCCTTCAAGGACAAAAGATCCGGACACAGTTGATTTTTCAACTGGATCGGTTGGCTTAGGTGCAGTTGCACCTTTGTTTGCGGCAGTTACAAGGCAGTACGTGGATTCACATTTTGGACCAAGGCCGAAATCTCGTTTTATTTCGGTGATTGGTGATGCTGAATTAGATGAAGGAAATATTTGGGAAGCACTCGCCGATCCCATAACCACCAATTTAGGAAACGTAATGTGGATTGTGGATTTCAATAGACAGTCTCTGGATCGTGTAATTCCTGGAGTTCGCATTGCACAATGGAGAGCACAATTTGAAGCGGCTGGTTGGCATGTTAAAGAAGTGAAGTATGGTTCGAAGTTAAATAGGGTATTTGAAGATTCAGATAGCCATAAATTCAAAGTCTGGTTTGACCAGATTCCAAACGAACAGTATCAATCACTTTTTGGGCTCACTCCTGAAGCAGCTCGAATTCGATTTTTAGAGGGTTCACCCGATGGCGTGAGCAAGTTTTTAGAAAAATACAATAATGAAGAACTTTTCGAGATTCTAACTGACTTAGGTGGACATGATATTTCATCACTGCTAGAAACATTTAAAGAATGTGATGAAGTAGAAGACAAGCCAAGTGTTGTGTTTGCTTACACAATCAAAGGATGGCATCTACCTATCGCCGGAGACAAGAGAAATCACTCAGCGCAAATTTCAAAAAAGCAGATTGATGAGTTACGGAACTTGACGGGATTAACTGAATCAAATGAGTGGAGTAAGTTTGAGCCTGGAAGTGCAGAGGATTCTCTCTGTTTATCGAGAGCTCACTCGCTGAAGCGGGCCTCCAAAAAAGCTGAAATCGTGGCCGAGTTTCCTCATTCGACAGGCATAGCGCCGACAGGATCCTCATCTTCCCAAGAGGCTTTTGGGCGCGTACTGACCGAACTCAGCAGGAATGAAGAAATTAGACCGTATTTGGTCACCACGGCTCCGGATGTTGCGACTTCTACAAATCTGGGTGGATTCATAAATCGGCATGGAATCTTTAACAAGGATGTTAAACGCGAGTGGAATGACAACTCAATTCAAAAATGGGTAGAAGGTCCCAATGGCCAACACATCGAACTTGGGATCAGTGAGATGAATCTATTTACTTTATTGGGCCAGCTCGGAATCTCAGGAGATATCTCAGACCAGCCTCTCATTCCAATAGGTACTGTTTATGATCCATTTGTTTTGCGAGGACTAGATGCATTTATCTACAGCGTTTATTCTGGCGCAAAGTTTATAGTTGCTGGCACTCCATCAGGAATAACACTTGCTCCAGAAGGAGGGGCACATCAATCAACAATTACGCCATCTGTTGGAGTTGAATTACCAGGTGTAGTACTTATGGAGCCTGCGTATGCTCAGTCTCTTGATTGGTTATTGTGTGATGCATTAGCACACGTCGCTGGAGCAAAGAAAAATACCGCACCAGATCTTAGACCTAACGAACTGGCTTTTTATTTCAGACTAACTACACGATCCATAGACCAACAACCATTTTATGAAGCAAAACAACGTATCGGTGAAGCAACCTTGCGTTCACAAGTACTTGCAGGTGCTTATAAATTAGTAGACGGTCGAAGTGCTTTAACAAAACAGGATAATCATCTTGCACCAGTTGTTTACTTGGCTAGTAGCGGCGCTGTGATGCCAGAAGTTCTAGCGGCAGCTAAACAACTCGCCTTAGAGGGCGTTATCGCTCACGTCATTGACATCACTTCGTTAGGCCGAGTTTTTGGAAGTTGGCAGCGAACCTTAAAGCAGGGAATTCGCACTGCTACGACTCCATCTTTACCTGGCGTCTTAAGAACTACATTCACCGAAAAAGCTCCAATAGTTTCTATCCATGATGGTTCTTCACATGCCATGGCATGGTTAGGATCTGCGCTCGGGATGCCACAAGTTGCTATGGGCGTGGATAATTTCGGACAATCAGGAAATATCCCAGATTTGTATGCCATCCATGATTTGAATGCGGAGTCGATCATCAATGGCGCATTAGCTGCATTGAGTCTTAACTCTTAGTATTACTTACTTTACCCCTGGGGTTCCTTCATATTCATGGAGGACTACTCCGCCAACCAATGAAAACGCACCTTTCCAGTAAAACCCCTCTAAATGCTGCACAACTGGCAGTCGATACATCGGTGCTTGCGCATTTTCTTCAATTCTACTTGTTACGGGACCAGTCCAACATTCAGTAACTTCTATATCAGTGAAATCACGGGCCGTAAGTTGCCTAATTCCGCGGGTACGATCAATTTGAGGAATTAACTTCAAATTAATGTTTTTGATGAAATTAACCCGTTTTGAAACTTCTGAAATATCACATGGCTTGGCTTTGTAAGGCAAGGTTGCAGTGAAAACATTTATTCCATTTCGGTGCATTGTTCCTACGATTAAATCCTCACGGGTTTCTAATTGCACATTTGCAAACCGCTTCGGTTGCCCGTGAAACTCACGTCCGCCTGCCATCGCGCGATCACTATCAACGTAAAAGTATGGTGAATATGCACCTGTCACTTTTCCATTTGGTCCATTGAATTCAACTTGCACCATCACATTAACCTCTTGGGTATTGGCCCCCATGCCTGCAACGTCACCCCAGCGGCCGATTTGCACCATTACAACATCGCTAATTGGTACAAGTGGTTCAGGCACTAACGCCGCAATTGCAGCTGGGTTGGTGCGATATTGGGCAACCAGAACTTCACTATCCTTAAATCGTGCAGGAGGCGGTCCAGTTAGAGGTGTATCAAGTGGAACGGAATGTGCATCATAAGGTGATGGAATGTTATGAAGATAATGAAGTTCAGACATGTAAATTCTCCTTTGTAATACTTATGTTATTAATTACCAATCAATACTTCCACCAGGGTTCATCGCTAGATTTCCACCATCGACAGGCATCGCAATTCCGGTCACCATTGATGCCGCGTCTGATGCAAGGAAAAGCACAGGACCCACCATTTCTTCAGGGCTTCCAAAGCGCCCCATAGGGATTCCCGAAATTACACGATCCACTAATTTTGCTCTGATGGGGTCTTTTTTGAATTCTGCCCAACCCGCGTTATCAAATTGGCAGGGCAAAATAGAATTTACCCGAATGCCATGACGTGCCCAATCAAAAGCACAATCTTTTGTAAATTGAATTATTCCAGCCTTAGCTGCTCCATAGGCAACGCTGCCTCGACCTAGAGCTGATGCGCCAGCAATGGAACTAAAGTTTATGATGCTGCCACCTTTACCTGCCTTTATCATTCGTTGTGCAGCAGCGCGAGAAGTAAGAAAAAAACTAGTAAGGTCATGAGAAATCGTTTTCTCCCAATCCTTTAGTGGCATTACATCTGGTGATGATCGATATTGCGGAGCTGAAATTGCATTTACTAAAATGTTTACAGTAGTAATCTTGTCGATCTTTGCAAATAAATCTTCGACTTCTGACTCTTGGCTTAAATCACCTTCAAAAGCATGAGCAACTCCACCCGTAGCTTTTATAGCTTTGACAACATTGTTCGCATTCTCAAGGTTGATATCGACAATAATCACTTCGGCACCAGCTTGCGATAGTCCAAGGCCTATCGCACTACCAAGTGCTCCACCACCACCTGTAATCAATACGCTTCGGCCAGTTAGGTCAAATAAAGAAGTAGATGAGTTCATGCAGAAAGCCTTCCTTTATTCTCGAGTTTTGTCAACGGTTAACAATTACTATAAATGGAGCATCAAGGGGCCGTTACTTAACCGACTGATGATTAATGTGTCTGAAATAATCTTCGAGCCCTCGCGCTTTAATCCTTTAACAAGTTCATTATCGGATACGCCGGTAATTGATAGCAAAACATTATTTGAATGAATAAGATCATATTTGGTTAGTACTGGAAGATTAAGTGGTTTCAAGGGGTTATCCGTGAATACCTCAATGTCATTCTTTGAGACAAGTTGAGTTTGAATGTTTCCACCTAAAGCGATTATTCCTGCAGCTGCAATCACCGCTTCAGGCGAACCTCCGATACCGATCATTGCATCAACTTCAGTATCAGGTAAACAAGTTGCCAATGCAGCTGTAACATCGCCATCATCAAAAAATCTAACCTTTATACCAATTGCCTGTAATTCTAAAGCCAATTTTTCATGCCTTGGCCGGCGTAAGACATTAACGACTAATTCCTGGATTTCTTTGGACTTTGCCTCTGCGATGATGTGTAGATTTTCTATTAAGGGTCGAGTAATAGAGACCTTGGCAGCAGCTTCGTGGCCTGTAACTAATTTGTACATATAGAAATTGTCTTCTGGATTAAACATTGTGTTACTTGGAGAAAGTGCAATTAAACTAACAGCGCCAGTTTTTCCTTTGGCCACTAATGATGTTCCATCAATTGGATCAACTGCTATATCAAATGCAAGACCAGCGCCATTTCCTACTTTCTCGCCATTTTTTAGCATCGGAGCGTTATCTTTTTGGCCTTCACCTATAACTACTGTTCCATTCATGGTAATTGAGTTAAGTACACTGCGCATCGCATTTACAGCGGCCGCATCAATTGCATTTCTGTCCATGGAGCCGTGAAGATCAAAGACGCTTTCAGCTGCCGACTTGGTTACTTTTTGAATCTCTTCGAAGGAAAGTGTTTCAAGCATTATTGCTAACCCCTGATGCATTATTAGCACTTATTGAAGCTCTTCCGCTTTCTAGCCGAGCTATTGGAACTCTAAATGGGGAACATGAGACATAATCAATTCCTAGCGAGTTAAAGAAGTGAATACTGCGAGGATCTCCACCATGTTCACCACAGATGCCTAGTTTGAATTGAGGATCAAGTCGTCTGGCATGTTCTACTGCGGTTCTAACAAGAATTCCGACCCCCGCTTCATCAAGTGACTCGAAGGGGTTAAAGGGCAGTAACTCTAAATCAAGGTATCTAGGTAAGAATGAGGATTCAACATCATCTCTGCTAAATGCCCATGTCAACTGAGTTAAGTCATTTGTACCAAATGAGAAGAAATCGGCATACGGCACAAGGCGATCAGCGGTAATCGCAGCACGTGGAGTTTCAATCATGGTTCCAATGGGGAAAGTTGTTGTTTGGCCGGCGTGAGCAAATGTTGCTTTTATCTCTTGCTCAAGTGTTTCTCTTAAGTGGAGTAATTCTCGCTGAGTAGCTACTAACGGAATCATGACTTCTGGAAGGGGGGTATGACCGAGTCTTTGAACTTCAATGAATGCATGCACTAATGCGCGAACTTGCATTTTATACAACTCAGGAATCAAGATTCCTAGCCTTACTCCACGTAATCCAAGCATTGGATTGGCTTCATGCATTCTTTGAACTGCAGAGAATATTGCTGTGTCACGAGCCGATACTTCTAAGTTAAGTGCTTCAGACCTGGCTTTTTCAGCCATCAGAGTTGAAAGCGGCGGTAGGAATTCATGTAGTGGGGGATCAAGCAAGCGCACAGTTACCGGTTGTCCGGACATCGCCATCATGATTCCAACGAAGTCAGCTCTTTGTAGGGGTTCCATCTCGGCGATTACGCCATTCTGAACTTCTTCATTTTCTGCCAATACTAATCTTTCAATGTAACTTCTTCGTGGCCCCAAAAACATGTGCTCTGTTCTGCATAACCCGACTCCTTCTGCACCAAGAATTCTTGATCTGACCGCATCTTCTGGGGTATCTGCATTGGCGTGTATGCGTAATTTACGTACGGTATCTGCATGAGTAAGAATTCTGTCAACCGCTTTTACAACTGCAGGCGCATTGGGATTGTCTGCAACAAGTCGTCCCTCTAAATACGAAGTTACATGGGAAGCTACCACTGGCACTTCTCCTAAGTAGATCGCCCCTGTGCTTCCATCAATCGAAATTATGTCGCCTTCATGGACAACGTAATCATCAATAGAGAACTTGCCTGATTTTTCATCTACGTTGATACTTTCACAACCACAAACAGCCGTTTTTCCCATTCCCCTAGCTACAACAGCAGCATGAGAAGTTTTGCCTCCTCGGCTTGTCAAAATACCTTCCGAGGCAACCATGCCCACAAGGTCATCAGGGCTAGTTTCTCTTCTAACGAGAATCACTTTCTCACCCTTTAAGGAAAGATCGTGAGCTCTTTTTGAATCAAACACAACTGAACCAACAGCCGCCCCGGGTGAGGCCGGAATGCCCCTTGCAATTTCTAAAGTTGTTGTAGACAAATCAAACTGCGGGAACATCAAGTGCACTAATTGTTCGCCCGATGTTCGAAGCAGTGCTTCATCTATGTTGATTTTTCCTTCATCCACTAATTGACTAGCGATTCTAAAAGCCGCCTCAGCAGTTCTTTTTCCAACTCTTGTTTGCAAAATCCAGAGCTTTCCTTTTTCGACCGTGAATTCAATGTCGCATAGATCCCTATAGTGGTCTTCAAGGAGGCTCATTGTTGAATCAAGATCTGCATAAACAGAAGGGTATTTCTGGGCAAATTCATGAAGAGATATGGGGGTTCGGATACCCGCAACTACATCTTCACCTTGAGCTCGTTCAAGATAGTCACCATAGTTTCCACTTTCACCAGTGGAAGGATTTCGGGTAAAGGCAACACCTGTGCCTGAGTCATCACTTAGATTTCCAAAGACCATTGACTGGATATTCACAGCCGTTCCTAGATCAGAGGGAATTCTTTCTCGCTGGCGGTAAAGCTGTGCCCGTTCAGAATTCCAGGAATGAAAGACAGCTTCAACAGAACGAAGTAAATGATCGCGGGGATTAAGAGAAAATGACTTACCTTCGGCTTTTTCAATTAACTGTATGTATTCAGCAATAAGCAATTTTGTTTGTTCAAAACCTAACTTGTCGACGGTCTTAATCTTTGCCGCTTGCAAGTAGGTATGATCAATATCTGCAAAACTATCTTTAGGAATATCGCACACAATTCGTCCATACAGATCTATAAATCTTCTGTAAGAATCCCAGGCAAATTCAGGATTACCAGTTTGTTCAGCCAAACCATGTGCTACTTCAGGTGTCATTCCAACGTTGAGAATAGTTTCCATCATTCCCGGCATAGAAAACTTTGCACCAGACCGAACAGAGATGATTAGCGGGTTATCGGGATCTCCAAAGGTTCGACCCAAAGAGCTTTCAAGTTCATGGATCGCTGCATCTAATTCGGTGATGAGTTTTTGGGGGAGAGTTCCAGTACGTAAAAATTCTCGACATGCTTGGGTTGTAATTGTGAATCCAGGTGGAACCGGCAGTCCGATCTTGACCATTTCTGCCAAGTTTGCGCCTTTGCCACCTAAAAGATCTGACTGTGTCTTATCTCCAAAAGAAAAGGGATAGATAAAGTCTGAAACCTTTGTCATCTCTTACTCCCCATAAACAACGTAGGGCTGAAGAGTAATGTCCAAGGGGCAAATTGTAAACAGTATACAAAAGGTGTTTTATCGGGTTGGGTTGGCAATCCTTTCAAGGGCTGCACACGCATAGTGGTAAACAGCTTTCACATCATGGGTCATGGCAATTTCTTGGCTCCAAAGCGCCCCACCCATGCACACCCCAACACATCCTGCATCGATATACGAGCGCACTTCTGCCGGTTGGACCCCGCCGGATACCACCAGCGCTAAATCAGGAAGAGGCTCCAAAACGCTATGGATAAATTCAATACCACCCACCGCACTTATTGGAAAAACCTTCAGACTTGTTGCGCCGAGTTGTTGAGCTCGAACCATTTCGGATGGAGTTAACGTGCCCGGGGTAAATGGCAAACCTACTCGCACAGCTTCCTTAAGAATTGCTTCATCCAAATTTGGCGCAACACCAAAAGCAGCACCCATAGATTGCAATCTTTGAACTTGTTCTATGGTTCGAACGGTTCCACCACCTAAACGTGTGACACCTTCTGCTAGCAATTTCTCAATAACTTGCAGTGCGTTAGGTACCGTCATGGTGACTTCAATGGCATCAACACTTGTTGCATTGAAACCTCTAGCCAGCGTTAGAGCAATCTCTGGATCATCAGTTCGAATTACAGCAATTACACCAGATTTCATACCGCTGTAAGTCCGGCATCCATTGAAAACACAGTGCCATTCACAAATCTTGCTTCGGGACTTAGGAGAAACGCAATTCCATGTGCAACTTCTTCAGGTGTTCCCATCTTCCCATCAAGCTGACGAGCCTCCATCAACTTTCTCGTGGCCACAGGATCAGGGGCATCAGAAAGTATTCGACCGATCCAAGTTGAATCAACTGTTCCGGGTGCAATGGCATTGATTCGAATCCCATCGAGTGCGTGATCTGCTGCAATGCAACGAGTTAAACCAACCACTGCAGCTTTAGATGCACAGTAGGCGACTCTATTCTTAAGCCCAACCAAGGCACCAGCAGATGCCACATTAACTATTTCGCCCTTTTTACGAGCAACCATTTGAGGCACAATCAACTTGCACATCAAAAAAGTAGCCTTGATGTTTACATCAAAGGTTAGATCCCACTCTTCTAGGGTTGTTTGCTCGACAGTTCTAGCAAAGCCAATACCTGCGTTATTTACGAGGGCATCTACTTCGAATTCACTAAACTTTTTGCCGAGTTCGCGTAGGACATTCTCGCCATCAGAGAGGTCAATATTTAGAATTTCGACCTTGCGGTTGTGAATCCCCAACGAATTTCGCGCAACTTCAAGGTTAGACAGATCTTTGTCAATCAGGAAAAGGTCGTAGCCATCTTTTGCTAATTGATGCGCAGTTGCCAAACCAATTCCGTTAGCTCCTCCGGTGATTACCGCAAGAGGTTGCGAAGATCCTTTGTAACTCACAATTAAGCCCCTACGACTTTGTTTCTTAGAATTCCGATCTTCTCGATCTCGACTTCAATTACATCTCCAGGTTTCATAAATAGCGGTGGCTTTGAGAACGCACCAACTCCATGAGGTGTTCCGGTGGTGATTACATCGCCCGGTTCCAAGGTGATGCGTGCTGAGATATATGAAATTAAGAAAGGGATACTAAAAATTAGATTTGAGGTATTGCTTGACTGAACCGTCTTTCCATTCAAGCGAGCTTCAATCTTTAGATTGTGTGGATCACCGATTTCACTGGCCGGAACAATGCGAGGACCGATCGGACCGTAGGTGTCATATGACTTACTTCGCACCCACTGGCCATCTTTACCCTGTGCTTCTCGATCTGTTACATCGTTCATACAGGTATATCCAGAAACATAGCTAAGTGCATCGGCTTCTGATACTCGAACAGCTTTCTTGCCAATTACTACCGCGAACTCTGCTTCCCAGTCTGTCTGTGTTACACCGGCTGGGATCACAATGTTGTCATCATGAGCAATCAAAGATGTTGTCCACTTAGTAAATAGGACTGGAACTTCTGGTAGTGGGACATTTGCCTCGGCTGCATGGTCTTTATAGTTAAGACCGACGGCGATTACCTTTCCAGGCATTGGTAGCGGAAGATTCATGAAAGCACCTTTCTAGGCTCAAAAATAGATAGCGGTAAGACTACCCTCGGGCCATTAAATTGTATACAGTAAACCCCACACACAAAGAGGAGATTTCAATGAGCGAGATTGTTATGGCCGTAGCAGAGGGCATCGACACCGCGTGGGCTTTGCCGGTTGCTGAAAAACTTGGCTTTTCAATCAAGGTGGGCTCATTAGAAACTGTCGATCAATTTGTTGAGACAACCACTGGCTGCCAAGCGGTATTGGTCGCATTGCACAAATTAGATGCAGAAAAAATTGCAAAGATGCCTAAGTCTGTAAAATGTATAAGTCGATTAGGTGTCGGCTTAGATAGCATTGACTTAGTAGCTGCAAAAGCTCATAACGTGCCTGTGATATTCCAACCAACTTATGCGTACAACGAAGTTGCAAACCACGCAATTTCAATGATCATGGCATTGCACCGCGGCCTATTCCAGGCTAATCAATCAACTCAGGAAGGCAAGTGGATTCCTGCTCCAAAAACTGCTGAAATTATTTCTCTCCAAGATTCTTCATTAGGTGTTATTGGCTGCGGAAGAATTGGTAGAAATTTCATTGAGAAAATGCGTCCCTTTGTAAAAGAAGTTATTGGTTATGACCCAGGAGTTACATCACCGATCGAAGGCGTTCGCATGGTTTCAAATCTTGATGAGCTTTTAACATCATGCAAAGTAATTAGCATGCATGCCCCATACATGCCTTCAACGCATCACATGATTTCTGAAAAAGAATTAGCAAAAATGCAAAAAGGATCAATTTTGGTCAATGTTTCCAGAGGAGGCTTGATTGATGAAGATGCCCTGGTGAAGGCGCTTGAGTCAGGTCACTTAGATGGCGCAGGTTTAGATGTATTTGAAAAAGAGCCATTAGCTGAAGATTCAATTCTGCGTCGTACTAAAAATTTGATCGTTTCACCCCATATTGCTTGGTATTCACAAAGTGCTGGCCCACGGCTATTTCAATGGGGATTTGAAGATGCATATAGCTTGATAACTACTGGAAAGATTAATAACGGTAATTTTGCAGTTGGTCCGTTCTAAATAACTACGAAACGAAGAGGGAACAAATGGAAGAGATATTCGTACCAGCGCTTGGAATGGCTATGGACACTGTTGTGTTGCTCGAATGGACCAAACAACCAGGGGATCAAGTCAATGCTGGTGAATCAATTGCAGTCGTTGAAACCGACAAGACAACTTTGGATATAACTTCGGAAACTTCAGGAACATTAGGAAAACACAGATACCAGCCCAATGATGAAGTTCCAGCCGGAAACACGATTACCGTAGTGCTAGCTCCAGGAGAGGTTGAATAGATGAGTACATTGAGCAAGGAGAAGTCATTAGCCGCGCTTCGCCTAATGATGGTTATCCGCGATTTTGAAGAGACTGCGGATAAATTATGTTTACGAGGAAAAGTTCCTGGCGGAATGCACAATTCATCTGGCCAAGAGGCCGCTGCCGTTGGCGTGCTATCAGCACTAGCTCCTGATGACGTAATTGCTACTACTCACCGATCACACCATCACACCTTGGCAAAGGGATTTACACCAAAGTCTGTGATGGCAGAACTGTTTGCCAAATCAACAGGGGTATCTGGTGGTCGTGGTGGATCTATGCACCTGGCTGGAGTTGAACGCGGGCACTTTGGCGGTAATGGAATTGTTGGTGCCGGTGTTGGCATTGCAATGGGTGCAGCATTAGGAATTCAAACTCTCAAGGATAAAAAAGTTTCAGTGGGTTTTGTTGGGGATGGCGGAATGAATACGGGGCGAACTTGGGAAGCCATTAATATGGCAGTTATTTATAAGTTGCCCTTCATTATTATTTGCGACAACAACCAATACGCAGTGGAAACATTTGTAGGACGCGTTACAGGCGGTGGAGATTTAGCAAAACGCGCCGCTGGATTTGGTCTGCCAAGTTTCAACATCAATGGCCAAGATGTAGAAGAAGTTTACAAATACACAACTGAAGCCAGGGAAAGAGCGCTTGCTGGTGAGGGTCCGACCTTTATCAACGCGGTTACATATAGATATTACGGTCACAACGTAGGTGAAAAGGGCCAGTACAGAACCCAAGAAGAGATTGCGGAGTGGAGAACCTCTAAAGACCCTATTGATTACTTCACCGGAGTAGTACTTGAGAGAAAATTCGCTTCACAACAAGAGATCGACGATATGCGTGCATCGGTAAGAAAAGAGATTGAGGAAGCCGTTGCATTTGCAGAGTCATCACCTGAACCAAGTATTTCAACAATCACTGACGGCGTAGATTCTGGAAAGTTAGGAATTCAGTTATGAGCACCGATACAACAGTAAAAGCTAACGCAACACCAACGTATTCAGAGGCATTCCAATCTGGCGTACGTGAAGAGATGACCCGGAATAAAGGAATCTTTATTTTAGGCACAGATCTTCAAGAGCGCGGCGGACACTTTGCCCAAGTTAAGGGAATTGCTCAAGAGTTTGGCTTTGATCGAGTTAAAGACTCTCCAATTTCAGAGGCGGCGATGGTTGCTGCCGGTATGGGTTCAGCGATGTATGGCTGTCATCCAATTATCGACCTTAACTTTATTGATTTTTCACTTGGCGCGATGGATGAAATTATCAACCAAGCAGCAAAAATCAGATTTATGTTTAACAAGCCGGTTCCATTGGTTATCCGTGCAACTTCTGGCATAGCACTGGGCGGAGCGCATCACTGCAACTCACTTGAATCATTTTTTGCCCACACTGCTGGATTGTCACTGGCTGTCCCTTCAACACCAATGGATGTTAAGGGACTAATCAAGACAGCTCTTCGCAATGAAGATCCAGTTATTTTCTTGATGCATAAGAAGCTGTCAGGCATCCGTGGTGAGATTAAGGGTGACGATTACTTCGTCCCATTTGGCAAGGCAGCAACAATCAAGTCAGGTAAAGATGCTGTCATTATTTCTTATGGTTATTCCGTTGTGACCGCGAATAAAGCAGCACAAGCCTTAGAAGCAGAGGGAATATCAGTTGAAGTGATTGATCTACGCACACTTTATCCATTAGACACCGATGCAATTAATGCAGCGGTCCAGAAGTTTGGTCGCGTTGTGGTTGTAGACGAGGCGCCATTGTTCGGATCAATTACTGCTGAGATTGCGGCAACTGCAACGGAGGCAAACTTCGGATCGCTGAAGGGTCCAATCGTGCGTGTTGGCGCGGCGCGCGCACCACTTAGTGCAAACCCTGCGATGTCAGAAGCTGCAATTCCTTCAGTTGATTCAATTTCAGCTGCTGTTAAAAAAGTCATGAAGTACTAGAGGAGATGAAATGTCTGCAAACGTCTTTGATTTAACTGGCAAAGTAGTAGTTGTAACAGGTGCAGCCGGTGGCATCGGAATGGCTGTTTGCAGACAACTTGGTGGCAGTGGAGCAACAATAGTTCTCTCTGACGTTAACAAGAGTGGACTTGAGAGCTCGAAGTCAGAGCTAGATTCACTTGGCATAAAATGCGGAACCTTTGTTAGTGATGCAAGTATCGAGTCTGAAGTAATTGCTCTATATCAATACGTCTCAAAAGAGTTTGGAGTACCGGACGTGTTGGTAAACAATGCTGCGCAAGGGACGCACACCCCTCCGCAAGATACTTCGATGGAAGTTTGGAATCGCGTAATTGGAACTTCACTAACTGGATACTTCTTGAACGCTCGCGAATTCGCTCGTGCCGTTTTGCCTTCGAAAAAATCAGCGGCCATTGTCAACATCAGTTCAATTGCTGGAAGCTCAGCAATTGGTCGGGGAAACTTTGCATACAGCACCGCAAAAGGTGGGGTTAATCAGTTCACTCGTGAATTAGCGATCGAATGGGCAAAGTCGAAAATTCGAGTGAATGCGATTCAGCCTTGCTCGGTTAACACTCCTGGTTGGCGCAAATGGGTTGAAACTGAGGGCGAAAAAGGGACTGCATTAATGAATCAATTGGTTCGTGGTATCCCGATCGGCCGAGTGGCTGAGCCAGAGGACATTGCAAATGCGGTTCATTTCTTGGCAAGTGATGCTGCAGCCATGATTACAGGAACGATCTTGCCTGTTGACGGAGGCAATCTTGCCTACAACGCGGGTGGAACGCTCGGGGAGTACTAAGCGACACAGGCAACTCCACCCCCTTTCTCACAGAGCACTCTAAGGCTTATTGGGCTATTGTTGTTTACAAACAACAATCTGGGGGAGCACACATGCCAAGCACAATTAAGCCATTGGGTTTAGGGATAGCCTCACGCCGAGTTCTGTCTGATGTTGTGACAGATGATCTGCGCCAAGCAATTGTTGACCACGAGCTAGAGCCGGGTCGTCGAATTTCTGAAGATGAACTTGCGGCTCAGATGGGTGTTTCACGTGGTCCAATTCGCGAAGCCCTTGCACGTCTTGAGCGAGAAGGACTGATCACTCTTGAGCGACACCGCGGCGCTCGTGTTGCATCATGGTCAGAGCAAGATATCGATGAGATTTACTCCATGAGAAGCGTGTTAGAAGGTCTTGCAATTGAGTGGGCTTGCAAGAATGCCACTGTGGCAGATCTTGCTGCGATGGATGAGGTATTAACAAGATACTCAAAGCTGACAGAGAAGCAACGCACCCCAAAAGAAGTGAGCAAGATTGACTTGGAGTTTCACAGCGCGCTTTTCGCAGCAGCTCACCACGAAAGATTGTTTAAAGCCTGGGAAGTTTTGCGTTCACAGATCCATGCATTCCTGGTCTATACCTGGTCTCAAGATGAAAAAGTTAACAAGGAATTTCTCCCGCAGTGGGGACCAGATCACCTAGAACTTTTAGAGATCATTCGGGCAAAACAAACAACAAAGGCAAAAGCAATGATTCATGAGCATGTTGAAAGAGGCGCAAAGCGCGTTGTAAAACACTTTCAAGAATCACCAACCGACAAAGTTTCTAAGAAAAAGAGATAATTCGTCTTCTATAGCGCCTTGATTGAGTCGAGAATTGATGTTGAGATTTCAATTTTTGGTGAATTCTTTGCACGCTGTTGATTTTCAACATCACCAGGAACTAAAACGGGGTTGCTGGGATTGGCTGGCGGGGTAGCTCGGATAGCTTTAATTGCCTCAGAAATTTCAGCTTTAAACTGGGACGTACCAAAGAATTTATCTGGATCAATTACAACCATAACTGTTCCAAAACCATGTGAATATCCATTGTTCATTGATGGATGATTTCCAGATAAAGCCCCACCCAGCAACTCAATCATCAGGCTCAAGCAGTACCCCTTGTGTCCACCAAAGGGAAGAATTGCTCCACCATTGTAAAAGTCATTTGGGTCATTACTTTCGACTCCATTTTTATCAATAACTGTTGCAGGGGGAATTGAAACTCCATTGGCTTTTGCAACTCGTAATTTTCCTTCTGCACTTGCTGCGGTTGCAAAATCAATTACAACAGGATCACCATTAGATGGTATTCCAGCAGCAAAAGGATTAGTTCCAAAAAGTCGATCCTTGCCTCCAAATGCAGCTACCGCAGGATCAGCGTTACACCACGTCATGGAAATCAAATTCTCCTGTGCAAATAGTTCAGAGTATTCGCCGACTCGTCCTATGTGATTGCAATTGGCAATTGAAACAGCACACACACCAAACTCTTTTGCTTTCTTTGTGGCTACTTCAACCGCATATTTGCATGCAATTTGTCCCCAACCCCAGTGGGCATCTATAACTACCGATGCGTTAAATTCTGACTTAATTGTTGGTTGAATATCAGGAACGATTACCTTTTTATCAATCAATTGGGTGTATTCAAGTAAGCGGATTACACCATGTGATGCATGTCCGGCTTCCTGGGCTTGCACAAGTGACTCAGAAATAGAGCGAGCGAAAATTTCGGGAGTATTCCATTTCATCAGAATTTCGGTCGCTAAGGACAAAAGCTCTTCTCGTGAGATCAGCTGCGTCGATACATTTGTAGACATCCTTAGTTCCCCTTGACCACGTTGCTAAAATCGTTAACAATAGACAATGCAGAGTAACGCTGTCTATGCCAAAAATCAATCAATTGAGCGGAGAAAGTAATGAAGGTAGTAGGACTGGAAACTATTCGGCTCAATGAATATCCAAGCATTATGTTTCTACAGGTTCATACCGATGAAGGAATTATTGGTTTAGGTGAAAACTGTGTTGGCGTTGAAACCGTAGAAGCCTTCATCCACGAAAGTATCGCCCCACGAATTTTGGGCAAGGATCCACTTGAGATAAATGCCCTACATGAAACTTTGCACCAAGATTTCATTGGCTATTCAGGATCCAGCATTGCAGTAAGAGCAACATCTTCGATTGATATCGCGCTGTGGGACATTTTTGGCCAAGCGGTCGGTCAACCAATTTATCAGCTCCTGGGCGGCAAGGTTCGAGAAAAAATTAGGGCGTATAACACCTGTGCCGGAACTGGTTATGCCAAAGGATCTTCAAATATAGATCGCAAGCGAACTGCGCAGCTAGGTGTTGTTACAGATGGCGACTACGAAGATCTCTTTGCATTCTTAAATAAGCCAGAAGAACTAGTGCATAGTTTACAAGAAATGGGATTTACCGCCATGAAGATCTGGCCCTTTGATGAGGCTGCAATTCGCGCTGGTGGTCAAACAATCATGGGAAAAGATTTGCATGAAGGAGTAGATATTTTCCGTCGTGCGAGAGAAGCAGCAGGATCTGATTTCGACATTATGCTCGAGATGCATTCGCTCTGGTCGGTGCCAGCTGCAACAACTATCGCACATGCTGTTGAGGAGTTTTCTCCATTTTGGATTGAAGATCCATTCAGACATGAAAGCACCGATGCACTCGTTCGATTTAAGCAATCAATTAATTCACCATTAACTACAGGCGAGACCACTGGCACCAGATGGGATCACCATCGGTTATTGAAATCAAACGCAATTGATCATTTGATGATTGATCCGGGATGGGTTGGTGGTATTACAGAGGCACGACAAGTAATTGGTTTAGCTAGTGCTTATGGAGTACCTGTTGCACCACACGATTGCACGGGTCCGGTCGTATTGACTGTTGGAACCCACCTTGGCGCGACTTACCCAAACATTGAGCTTCAAGAAATGGTCCGCGCCTTTTACTACGGCTGGTATCAAGAAATGGTAACTGTGTTGCCGAAGTATGAAAATGGCTACTTAACTCCACCAACAGCTGCAGGGTTAGGTACCCAGTTGCAACCTGGCATCAATAAGCGTGCAGATGCGGTAGTTCGTTGGAGCAAACTTGGCTAAAGAGTTAATTCTTGGCCTAGATTTTGGTACTTCTTCCGTAAAAGGAATCTTTATTGATTTTGAAGGAGCCATTCTTAAACGAGTTGAGTCGAAAATCGAAACCACGCATTCATCAAGCACTTACGCGGAACAGAATGCCCTTGATTATTTGGTTGCCCTAAAAGACATTTCATCCAAGAACGCTGATCTAATCTCGCGAGTCGTTTCTATTGGCCTATCTGGTCAAACACCATCAGTTGTCTGTGCAGATAAAGATGGTCAGCCAGTCAGACCAGTACTTATCTGGCAAGATAATCGCGCAGTTGCAGAAGCAGCAGAGTTAGCAGATAGATTTGGTAACCCACTTCCGGTTATAGGGACTTCACTTCCCTGGTCAGCAAGTGCTTGCCTAGCTAAATTACTGTGGTTATCTCGCAATGAAGATCAAACAGTAAGTAAAACCAAATGGATCTTTCAACCTAAAGACTTTGTTGGTTTTCACTTAACTGGAAAAGCAATATCTGATCCATGGTCTAGTAAAGGTTTGTGCAACGTAAAATCCAAATCTCCTATACCTGACGTTCTTAGCTACACAGGGTGGGATGCCCATGTTGTTCCAGAGTTACTAGATGGTTTCCAAAGTCGTGGAACCATTACAAAACAGGCTGCACAAAGTTTTGGTTTTTCTGAAGGAACAGAGGTGTCGGTTGGGTGGTCTGATGCGATGTGTGGCATGGCGGCCATGGGTGTGTTTACTAAGCCGGCAACCTTTGTAATAACAGGCACTTCAGCAATAGTCGGATCATCTTCAGCAACGCCTCCTGATGATGGGGGAGATCTCTACATCATTCCTGATACATGTGCCCCCCTTGCAGTGACATATGGCCCAACTCAGTCAAGTGGATCTTCAGTCGCTTGGGCCGCAGATCTTTTTGAGATAGAGGCCAACGAGTTAATAGATTTAGCTATGGCTGCTTCTGGCACGGAAATACCGATTTATCTTCCATATATAAATGGTGAGCGAGCTCCGCTGTGGAGACCAGATGTGCAAGCAGGTTTCTACGGAGTAACTAGTCAATGCAAAAAATCGCATATGGCAATGGCTGTGATGGAAGGAATTTCATTTGCCGAAAGACAAGTTGCAGAACTGGCAGAGACACTCAACGAAGTTCGGCAACCATCCATTCTTTTAGGAGGTCACGCAGGAAATGACCATCGCTGGGAAAAAATTCGGCACAGAACCCTTAGCCGAGCGATTGAAAGATTTGAGGATGTCGATACAACAACTAGAGGTTCGGCAATGTTGGCTCACGCTGTAATTACAAAGAATTTCTCTGACTCGTGCGAGGCCTTGAGTTTTCAACCCTTAGTAAGCCAACCAACTTCAAATGATCTGATGTACTCTGATGCCAAATTTAAAGAGTTTTTGGCGGCCCAAGAATATGCAATTGACCTAGCAAATAGAAAGAGAAAATCAACTGATGAAAACTAAAAGCAAACTAGCAAATCTCAAGCAGCTAGTTAGAATCAGAAAACCGATTTTGTCGAGTAAAAAGCGACGAGTTTCTAGAGCTAATACAATTTATGATTTAAGGGCCGCAGCTAAGAAATGCACCCCGCGTGGACCTTTTGACTACACGGATGGAGCCGCCGACCAGGAGATCACACTCAACAAGGCAAGAAGCAGTTTTGAAAAGATTGAATTTCGCCCACACATTCTGAGAGATGTTTCATCAGTAACTCTTGAAACTACAATGTTGGGAAAGCAATATTCAATGCCTGTAGGAATTGCTCCAACAGGCTTTACTCGCATGATGAATGTCGAGGGTGAAATTGCTGGTAGTGGCGCAGCAAGTGCATTTGGAATTCCATTCACACTCTCAACAATGGGTACGACATCAATTGAAGGTGTGGCTAAAAATGCACCGAATGGAAGTAACTACTTTCAACTTTATCTTTGGAGAGATCGAGATCGAAGTCTTGAACTGATTCGACGGGCTGAAAAAGCCGGATATGACGGTTTAGTTCTAACAGTTGATGCACAAGTAGCAGGTGCGCGACTTAGAGATGTTCGAAATGGACTGACAGTGCCACCAACTTTGACAGCTGCAACATTTTTAAATGCACTACCCCGTCCAAATTGGTGGTGGAATTTCCTTACAAAGGAACCTCTAAACTTTGCGTCTTTGGAATCATGGAATGGAACCGTTGCCCAACTTATGGACACGATGTTTGATCCATCAATGACATACGAAGATCTGAAATGGATCCGTGAGATATGGCCAAAGAAGTTAATTGTTAAGGGAGTGCAGCGAGTAGATGATGCGGTCAAGTGCGCTGAATACGGAGCAGATGCAATCGTGCTTTCTAATCACGGAGGCCGTCAATTAGATAGAGCTCCCGTCCCATTCTTGCTCCTGCCTGAAGTGAAAAAGGAAATCGGAAACAAATCAGAGATTCACATTGACACTGGAATTATGCATGGCGCAGACATAATTGCGGCAAAAGCACTAGGTGCTGACTTTACGTGGATTGGTCGTGCTTATTTGTACGGCCTGATGGCTGGAGGCCGACTAGGCGTCGATAGAACGCTGACAATTTTGCAAACTCAAATGACCAGAACTCTTAAATTATTGGGCGCTAATTCATTAGATGATCTAGATCCAAGTATGGTGAAATACCTGGATTAATTCGCCAAGAATCCACCATCTACAGCTAGCACTACACCGCTTACATAATCTGAAGCTGGTGCAGACAGGAACAGTGCAGCTCCTGCTAGATCAGAGGGTTGTCCCCACCGACCCTTAGGAATGCGGCCGGTAATCCAATTGACTCGCTCTGTATCTTTACGGATGTTTTGAGTTATGTCAGTTTCAATAAAACCCGGGGCGATGGCATTAACGGTAATTCCCATGGGCAGAAGTTCATTGGATAAGCCACGGGTAAGTCCGGCCAGTGCGGTCTTTGCAGCGGTGTAACTGATGACATTTTTGCCGCCAAGGAAGGTCCACATTGAGGCGATGAAAATAATCTTTCCGTAGCCTCTTTTGGCCATGCCTTTACCGATTTCTCTGGAAAGGATAAAGGGTGCGGTTAAGTCAATTTCAATTGTTTGGTCCCAAAGATCATCATTGTGATCTAGAGCCTCAGCCCGATTTGCAAGACCAGCGTTATTGATAAGGATGTCAATCGTGAAGTCTTTGACCTTTTCGATTAGTTCCAATGTTTCCTGGCGACTTCGAAAGTCACAGGAAAAAGTTGTGTAGGAGACTCCATTGTCTGCGGCGATTTTAGAGAGCTCATCATTGGGGGTTTGCTGAGAACTCACGACAATGAGATTTGCTCCATGCTCAGCCAGGGCGCTGGCAATCGCAAAGCCGATGCCTTTTCTTGCCCCTGTGACCAATGCCGTCTTGCCTCGGACATTAAATAGCTCCAAATAGGTCATTGCCACTCCGCTTCGCTCGATTGTTTAATGTATACAAGGCTATCGTCTTGATCCCGGGTCGCGTCAATGTCTTCGAGAAGCTAATTGCATCTGGTTTGCATGTCGACAACTCGTTAGTCCACCAATAATATTTGCAGTGGTCACGAGTTCCAGCATCAAGCCCCGGCTAACTGGACGGCAACCCTCCACCGCGGCGGGGTGCTCCGGGTGAAGACCAGGCCGATAGTCACCACCATCGGCAAGCGTGGGTCTAACTAACTGTTCTGATCTAGTTAGTTTAGTTAGTGATGATCCCCTGACACTCTAGGAGATTACCTTGAAAAAGCGTTTTACTTTGTTTTCAGCCGTTGTTATTGCAGCAGCGTTAACACTTGCAGGATGTTCGTCATCAGATTCATCAACATCTGAAGCAGCCTCTTGTGAAAAAGCAGATCTTGCAACAATTACTGAAGGCAAGCTAACTATTGCAACTGGCGAGCCTGCTTACTACCCATGGGTTATTGATGACAAGCCAGAGACTGGAAATGGTTTTGAAGGTGCAGTTGCATACGCAGTTGCTAAGCAACTCGGATTTGATGCAGCAGATGTCACATGGGTTCGTACAACATTTGATTCAGCTGTAACACCAGGAGAAAAGAACTTTGACTTTAACTTGCAGCAATTCTCAATTACAGAAGAGCGCAAGAATGCAGTTGATTTCTCATCTGCTTACTACACAGCTCCACAGGCAATCGTTTCATTCAAGGGAAGCAAGATCGAAGGAAAGACAACTCTTGCAGAACTTAAGGGCGCAAAGCTTGGCGCAGCTGTTGGAACAACATCACTTGATGCGATTGAAAACCAAATTGGTTCAACACCACAGGTATTCAATGACAACGCTGCAGGTGTATCAGCACTTAAGAACAAGCAGATCGATGGTCTAGTAGTAGATCTACCAACTGCTTTCTATCTTGCTGGTGTAGAAGTTCCTAACGGTCTAATCGTTGGTCAGTTGCCTTCTACAGGTTCAGGAGATCAGTTTGGTCTCTTGCTAACTAAGGGCAGCAAGCTGACTTCATGTGTTTCAGGCGCAGTTGATGCAATCACTGCCGATGGAACATTGGCTGCAATTACAGACAAGTGGCTAGCAACTGATGCTGGCGCTCCTGTATTGAAGCCTTAATAGAGAATAAGAAGTAGAAGCGGTAGTTTGGCGGCCATGTCAGAGAAGCAAAGCTCTGCGTGGTCGCCAAGCTCACGTGAGATCCAACGCCGCAAGTCTCGGCGGGCAATAAGCCGCAAGCAAGCAGGTATTGCTGCGGCTTCTTCCATTTTTGTACTTGGAACATTGTTTGTAATTCTGGTGACAAGCCCGGGTTGGGAAACAGTTAAAGCAACTTTCTTCGATATCGATTACGGCAAAGAAGTTTTTCCAACAGTTGTTAAAGGTCTATGGATTAATCTGCAACTCACCTTTATCGGGGGAGCAGCAATCGGAGTTATCGCATTAGGTCTAGCCTTATTGCGAACTACAAAATCTCCTGCACTTACGCCTTTTAGATTTTTAGCTACCGCCTACGTTGATATCTTCCGTGGCGCACCACTGATTTTGATAATTTTGTTAGTTGGTTTCGGAGTTCCAGCACTTGGACTTAAAGGCGTGTCTAGCAATGTGATTTTCTTAGGAACAGTTGCAGTAGTTCTTACATATTCAGCATACGTTGCCGAAGTAATTCGAAGTGGAATTCTGTCGATTCACCCCAGCCAAAGAGCCGCAGCAAGATCCCTAGGTTTAACCTCTGGGCAGACAATGCGCTTTGTTGTTTTGCCTCAAGCAATTCGACGTGTAGTTCCACCACTTCTAAATGACTTTGTCTCACTTCTGAAAGACACTGGTCTTGTTTCGATTCTGGGTGTTACAGATGCAGTCCGTGCGGCTCAAATCAATGCCAGCCGTACCTTTAACTACACCCCATATGTCGTTGCTGCGATCTTGTTCTTGCTTATAACTATCCCAATGACCCGCTACACAGATCGTGCAATTAGACAACGCACTAACGCTCAGAATTCTGAAGGTGCCATCTAATGAGTAATGTCCTTGAGCTGGTAAATATTCGTAAATCTTTTGGGGCCGAACTTGTCCTCAACGATTTATCCCTGACGGTACCAGAACACACTGCAACGGTTTTGATTGGTGCATCTGGATCAGGAAAATCAACCTTGCTTCGTTGCATCAATTTATTAGAGTCCATCGATGATGGACAGATCTTCTTGGATGGCGAAGAGATCTCAGATCCACTGATTAATGTTGATGAAGTCCGTCGTCGGCTGGGAATGGTCTTTCAGTCATTTAACTTGTTCCCACACAAAACGGTCTTAGAAAACATCACCTTGTCGCCGATTCAGGTTCACGGTAAAAGTAAAGATGAAGCCAATGCTCATGCGATACAACTGCTGAAGCGCTTTGATCTAGCCGATAAAGCGGATCAATATCCAGATCGCCTTAGTGGTGGCCAGCAACAACGCGTAGCGATTATTAGATCACTAGCTGTTAGCCCTCGTTTGCTTTTACTTGATGAAGTCACATCCGCACTTGATCCTGTTTTAGTTAATGAAGTATTAAGTGCAGTGCGTGATCTGAAAAGTGATGGAATGACGATGATTCTTGCAACGCATGAAATGGGCTTTGCGACTCAGGTTGCAGATGAGGTTTGTTTCCTTGAATCTGGAAACATTGTTGAGCGCGGAACCGCCGAACAAGTGTTACATAATCCGCAGAATCCAAAGACTCAAGAGTTCCTAAAGCGGGTTCATCAAGCTGGACGCCTGTAGCATCGGCCTATGAGCGCATTTAATCAACGCCTGCAGCCACTTCGCGAGCTAATGAAGGCCAAAGGCCTTGATGCATTTGTATTGCGCCGTAATCCAAACCTTGCCTGGGCCATAGCAGGTCGTGCACATGTTCCAACAACTATTGATATGGCTTGCTTTGATTTAATTATTACGCAGGATTCTGCAACGGCGATTACTAATGTTGTTGAAGCGCCACGATTGATCGCTGAAGAACTTCCCAGCGAAGTATCGGTAAAAACAATTAAGTGGTCTGAAGGTCGCGACCCTCTTCTTCCAACAGGGCCAAAAGTCGGAAGCGATCAACCTGGTGGCGATCGAATTGATCTAGGCGTTGAAGTCGAAATTATTCGCGGATCATTGATTGAATCTGATCTTGCGAGATTCAAAGAAATCTGTGCCGATGCTGCAGTTGCATTAGGAAATGCCATGAAGCAGGTAGAAAGTACCGATCGTGAAATTGATGTTGCAGGATTGATTACACATTCTCTGTGGCAAGCAGATCTTGAGATTGCATTCTTGGGGGTCGCTGGCGAAGAACGTGTTCATAAATTTAGACATCCACTTCCAACGGACGTGGTTGTGGGAAATCGAGTTTCTGCATCAATTTGTGCAAAGCGCAAAGGTCTGATCGCATCAATTACTCGCATAGTTACTTTTGGTGAAGTAACCGATCGGATGGTTTCTGATTACACATCAATTTACAAAGTTGAAGCAGCTTTACTAGATGCAACAGTTGTTGGGGCACCATTTTCAGATCCAATCCATGCAGCTATTGCGGCTTATCCCGCCAATGGCTTTGATGCCGATGAATGGACCAAGCATCACCAAGGCGGCCCCACAGGATTTTTGCCTCGAGACTGGCCGGCAAACCAGACCAGCTCACGCTTGATCGCGCACAACCAACCGATTGCCTGGAACCCAACAGGTAAGGGATGGAAGGCCGAAGACACCATTGTGGCTACGGATTCAGGCGTAAAAATGCTCTCTGTGGACCCTGATTGGCCCTCTTTCGAGGTCAATGGTCGGACCAGAGCCTTTCTTCTCCAGAAATAATCGCCCATCACAGTCTTATAACAACGCGTAAAAATGCCCTTTCAGCATTGACTCGCATCTAATCCAGTGGCAGTCTCTGCCCAGAGGTCTTACCACTGGAGGTTTAATGAGCACTGTTGCTCTTGTCGCGCTTGCGCGCCCTACCTTCGACCTCGTCTGCGCCCAAGCCAACTTTGATTCTGCTCGCGCTTTGCTTACCGAGTTAGGCGCCACAGTTGTGGGTCCTGCTGATCTAGTGATGACGGTTGAAGATGTTGCCGCTGTAACTCTTCCTGAAGCCGATCTACATATTTTGTTTATGGCCTCATTTTCTGATGCATCTCCTGCGGTTCAACTCCTTGGCAAAGTTAAGGGACCGGTTCTTGGCTGGTCAATGCGTGAACCTGGCGAAGTTGGGGAGCGCCTGAAACTGAATTCAATGTGCGGAGTTAATCTTGCAGCACATGCATTAATGAATGTTGGGCAACCCATTCGCCATATTCATGGAAATGCTGATGAACCACAAGTGCGTGCAGCGATTAAAGATGCGCTCGCAGGAAAGTTGCCTGAAGCAACAACACCAAAAAATGTTACCGGTGAATTTGGTAGAGAAGCTGATGCACAAAAAGCTTTTGATTGGATGAAGGGAAAGAAAATCGGCGCCGTTGGCGAAGCGCCAATTGGCTTTACTCCATGTGTGTATGACGCACAGCAAATCCGTTCACTCTTTGGTTTAGATATTCGTCAGATCACAATTGATGATGCTTTCGGAAAGATTTCAGAAGTTAAGGAAGAAGCACGTGAATTAGCTTACGCAGGCGCACTTGCTGCACAACCATCACTTGCATCAGTTAATGTTGATGAAGCGAAAAAAGTTTATGGTGTAGAAGTTGCATTAGATAAGTGGCGCGAAGACGAACTTCTTGACGCAATTGCAATTCGCTGCTGGCCAGAATTCCCAACTGAAATGGGAGCCTGTATTTGCTCCTCATTAGGGCGCCTTGCAGACCGCGGAACAGTAACTACGTGTGAGCGTGATGTTCTAGGTGCAGTAACAATGATGATGTGCGAAGCTCTTGGTTCAGATGAAAACTACTTAGTGGATATTGTCGATCTTGATGCTTCACAAGGTTTAGTACGTTTATGGCATTGTGGCTCTGCGGCAACAAAGCTTGCTGCTGATCCAAAGAATGCAACACAAACAACCCACTGCAATCGCAAATTAGGCGTCGCAGGTAATTTTCCGCTCAAGACCGGACCAGTAACGCTGTTCCGCATTGATCGGGATGTAGATCCGAGCAACAGCACGGGTTTACGCATGGTTGTGAGCCGAGGGGAATCAATCCCAGCTCCCAATCACTTCCAAGGCAATACAGCAACGGTGATCACTCAACCTGATGCCGCTGCGTTAGTGAATGGAATAGTCACTGGTGGATACCCGCACCACTTGGTCATTTCGTGGATCGATGTGCGACCAGGTATCCGTCAAATGGCAAAGATGTTAGGGATTCCCCTCACAGAATGGTAAACAACAACAAACCCTCGAAAGCAAGGATAAAAATGAAAACTAAAGGACACAAAGCCTTTGCTTCACTCCGTGCTGGTGTAGTTGCAACAGTTGCTGCGGCACTTGTTATCACTCCACTTGCAGTTGCTAACGCTAACGAAGTTCCAACACTCGGAAAGCGTTGTACAACAGAAGGCGTAAGCACAGGAACAAGCTCAAAATCTCTCGTCTGTGCTGAAGGCACAGGTGGAAAGTTAACTTGGCAGCGTGTACGTCTAGCTGCAACAAGAGCTAATCCAGTTGGAGCATCAACACCTCCAAAGGGAACTATTGAATTCTGGCACTACCGTCCAGAAGACAAAGCACACTTCGAATTGATTATTTCAAACTACGAAGCTCGTTACCCTGGCACAAAGATCACACAGGTAATCAAGACAACAACTGATTACAACGCAACTGCTCGTGTACAGATCTTGGCGAACCCTCGCGCAGCGCTTTTTGCAACTGCACGTGGTTCAATTTTCAATGATTTCGTAAACAGTGGTTTAACTCTGGATATTACAAATCAGCGTTTCGTCAAGCAAAACCTTGTGTCTAAGGGTCTTGCTGCAGGAACTGTTGACGGAAAGGTTCTCGGAGTTCCTTACCACTACCTATTTAACAACCCTGTCTATAACACTGAAATCTGGGCTAAAGAGAAGTGGACTTTCCCAAAGAACCTAACTCAATGGACCGCTTGGTGTAAGGATGCAAAGGCCAAGGGATACGTTCCTCTTGCATGGCCAGGAGCAACTCGTGGACAAGCAGCGCAGATTTCAAACTCTGCATTGATGAACTCTGCAGCAAATTACACAGAGCTTTCAAAGAACCTTGCAGATCTGAATTCTGGAAAGATTGATTTAACATCTTCATGGTTTAAGGGTGTTGCTGATATCTATGTGAAGCTACGCCAAGCTGGTTGCTTCCCTGATAACCCAACCGGAGTTACAGAAGCATCAGCTCTTAACTTGTTCGCAACAGGAAAGTCACCAATTCTTCCAACTGGTACTTTCTCAATGGGCGCAGTTAAAGCTCTAAATCCAGCTTTAACTGGAAAGATGAACTTGATGAGCATGGTTCTAACAGATGGCAAGGTTGTCGCTGAAGGAATTATGAACAACACATTCAACCTAAGCGTGAATGCAAAGTCATCCTCTACTAACCAAAAGATTGCTCTTTCATTCCTGTCATATCTTGCGACTGGACCTGTAGCAGCAATCTACGGTAACGCAACAACTCAGCACGTTAACGTTCTTGATGTTGAATACACCAACATCGATCTACTTAACACTTCTGCTTTCCAAGGAAAGAACACAATGCTCGCACCACGTTTCTTGATTCTGAATACTGCGGTATCAGATCTGACACAGGATGCGCTCATTCAGATCGTCGGTGGAAAGAACACCGATGAAGTGCTGACTGATTTCTCACGCCAGATTAAGCAAAAGCTGGCTGGGTAATTAATAAGGAAACCCTTACAAAGACCGCTCCCGCCCAAGGTGGGAGCGGTCTTTCGGGTACCCGAAAGAAAAGAAAAAAGGATTCCCTTACCTACTACTTAATGGGGCTTCCAGCATTAACTTTGTTTTTAGCTTTTTATTTGTACCCGGCTTTACAGAATTTACAGTTTGCTACACGTAGGTGGGATGGAATTACAGAGCCCGAATTTGTTGGCTTTAGAAACTTCACAAATTTACTCACCAATGATGACCTCTTTTATAAGACGCTAGGAAACAATCTAGAATTTACTTTTCTGGTAGTGATTTTTCAAACTATGTTCGCCTTGCTTTTTGCGGTTTACTTAGTGAATAACTCAAAGACAAATATCGCTTTGCGAACCTTGTATTTCTTCCCAACTATCCTCAGCTCAGTTTCTGTCGGCATGATTTGGCTATTTCTCTATGATCCAAATTTTGGAGCGCTCAATCTATTCTTTAATAAGTTGGGACTGTCCTCCTTTGCTTTGAACTGGCTCGGCGACGAAAAAAGTGCGCTGTATGCCATTGCCTTTACTCAAGTCTGGTTCCACACAGGACAAATGATGGTGGTTTACATCGCCGGCCTGCAGCAGATTCCAAAGGAATTGTATGAAGCGGCTGAAGTAGACGGGGCCTCACGTTGGAAGCAGTTTAGAAATGTAACTTGGCCAATGGCGATGCCAACGACATTAGTCGTTATGGCCTATACAACCATTCAATCATTCCGTGCTTTTGACTTGATTATGGTGATGACAAATTCAACAGCTGGTCCAGACAATTCGACCAATATTTTCAGCACGCTGATTTATCTGACACTCTTTAATGAACTCAGATTGGGCTACGCAGCTGCGCAAACAATTTTTATGGTTATCGTCATGATTCTTATTACTTGGCTACAACGTCAAGCATTTGGCAAGAGATACGAAAAGTGAGAAAGGCTCAGAATGTATAAAGTATCTAGAGTTATAGCCTTATTCACCTTTGCTGCAATGATTCTTGTGCCTTCATTGATTGTGGTTTTGGGATCATTCAAGACTGATGCTGAGGTTTATAACAAACCACTATCGCTCCCAGAGACTTGGAGTCTAGGCAACTACACCCGTCTCTTGAGTGACAGCGATCTTGATGTCAGCTTCCGAAATAGCGTCTTTGTCACTGTTTCATCGGTTGTTCTAACCTTGATTTTGGCAAGCCTTGCATCTTTTGCCATCGCCAGGATGATCACAGTTTCTGGCAAGGTTCTGGCAGGACTTTTTGCACTAGGTCTAGCGATTCCTGCGCAGATAAATCTTGTTCCGATCTATTACATCTTTAGAGACCTAGGTCTAACTAATTCATACATTGGTTTGATTTTGATTAATGTGACTACAACACTTCCTATCTCCATATTTATTCTTAGTGCATTTTTCAGGCAAGTTTCAAAGGAAATGTATGAGGCTTCAGAGGTAGATGGGGCATCACCATTGCGAATTTATCGTTCAATTGCGCTTCCGCTCTCAAGGCCGGCGATGGGTGCGACAGCAATATTCTTGTTTGTTATCAACTGGAATGATTTGCTGTGGCCACTCTTGCTGATTCAAGAATCAGAAAAGAAAACATTGCCGCTTGCGATGTTGGCTTATCGCGGTGAATACTTCGTGAGTTTCTCAATGCTATTCACGGCCGTTATGGTGGCATCGCTTCCGATGGTGATCATGTATTTGTTTATGCAACGCTCATTTATTGCCGGATTAACTGCTGGCGCGGTTAAGGGTTAGCAATGAGTGCAGTTACACCTTTAGCACCTCAACGAGCTGCGCGCATTGCAACTCAGCTGATTGAGCTAATTGAGATACAGAAATTAAGCCCAGGAGACAAGTTGCCGCCAGAACGTCAATTGGCTGATTTACTTGAAGTAAGCCGTCCAAGTTTGCGTGAAGCTCTACACATATTGCAGGCACAAGGATTGGTTCAGATTAAGCATGGACAGGGAACGTTTGTCCAAGAGCCAGTTGTAGCTCAAGAACTTCGAGCTTCAGTAATGACTAAGACTCATGGACTGAATGAACTCTTTGATGCTCGTGAAGTTCTTGAAGTACCAGCCTCTAAATGGGCGGCCGAAAAGGCTACAAAAGAGGATATTCGCTTGCTTCGCGCAACCCTTAATCAAATAGACACCATCACCGCTATCGAACCTATTGATTTTGATCAACTACAAGCATTGGATGCCAAGTTCCATTTAACAATTGTTGGCATCGCTGGTAATCGCTTTATCAATCAGACCCTAAATGTATTGCAAGATGTAATGAAGATGTCCATGGAGACAACTCTACGATTGCCTGGACGTTCTGAAATATCACGCAACGAACACAATGAAATTTTGTCAGCGATTGAAAATGGCAATGGAGAACTAGCCTCTAAGTTGACTCTTCAACATATAACTGGCGCCCGTGCCACTGCTCTAGCGGATGCAAATAGAAAAGATAGCAATTGAGTTCTGTCCAAGCAGTCTGCGCTGGTGTAATTACAATCGACACAATTGCATTAGTTGATAGGTATCCAAGTGAAGATGAACGTGTTCTTGCCAATGAGATTTCACGAGCTGGTGGTGGACCTGCAGCGGTTGCCGCAGTTACGTTAAGTCGTTTAGGTGTTAAGAGTGCGATCATTGGAACAATTGGTGATGATGCGGATGGCAAAGAGATTTTAAGAATATTTGCCAAAGAAGGTGTAGATACTTCAGGGGTTTCAATCGGATCTTCAGCAACAGCAGGAAGCGTGATTGTTGCTTCAAAGGAACACAGTGCTCGTGCGATCAGCACGCGCCAACCTGTTGTGCAAGCACCCTTAAACGATGCCGCCAACAAGTTGATTGCTAATGCTCAATGGCTACATGTTGATCATGTGGGTGTTAAACGATTAGATGAAATGGGTGTTACTCGAGGCAAAGGCCCTCAAATCTCTTTTGATGCGGGATACGGTGTCGAAAGTTTTGATCCAATAGTTGTTGATTTATTTGTTCCAACTGATCGTCAGATGGCGCTTCGCTATCCAGGCATTGATCTTGCTGTGGCTCTTGAAAATGATTCAATGAAGGCTGGAAACACTGTTGTTGCAACTCAAGGATCGGCTGGTAGCGCTGGTTTTTCACCTGAAACTGGTTTGGTGACTGCTCCTGGATTTAAGGTCGAAGTAACGAGCACACTTGGAGCGGGCGATGTTTTTCACGGTGCATTGGTGGCTCAATTGATCCAAGGGCATTCATTGCAAGAAGCGATGCGTCGAGCTAACGCTGTAGCTGCGCTTTCATGCCGCGGTCTAGATGGTCAATCAATGATTCCAACAACTACCGAACTCGATGCATATCTGGAGGCACACTGATGAGAAAACCACTAACTAAATTGGCAAGACCATCAGGTGCTTTGGCAATGGTTGCTGTTGATCAACGCGAAGCGTTGCGCGGAATGTTCGCGCCTCATCAAAGTACTCCAGTTCCTGACTCGCAATTGACTCAATTCAAGGTTGATGTCGCACGCGAGTTATCACCTTACGCGTCAGCGTTACTTGTAGATCAAGAATTTGGAATCGATGCGATTATTGATCAAAAGGCTTTGCGAGGTGGTTGCGGATTAATTGCAGCGGCAGATTTGTTAGTGGGTCCTGCAGGTGGTGCAGCAACTGATACAGCGATTGATCCAGATGTTGACCCAATTCGCATGCGCGATATCGGAAGCGTTGGACTGAAGTTTCTCGTTTTGTGGCGTAACGATGAATCACCAGACATGCGCGCAAAATTAGTTGAAGACTTCAATAAACTCTGCGAACTATCAGGCTTGCCATCAATTATTGAAATCATCGTAAAGCCGCCCACAGATTCATCTCGCAGTTTTAACCGCGAAGAAGAGTTAATCATTGCCGCACGTGAAGCGGCGGCGTGGAAGCCAGATCTTTACAAGGCAGAGGTTCCATTCCATGGTGAAGGTGATTTAAACCTTGTCACAAAGAACGCTGACAGAATTTCAGAGGCAATTGGTTCTCCGTGGGTTGTTCTTTCAAATGGGGTAAAGCAACCGTTCTTCAATGATGCGGTTAAGGCATGTGCAATGGGTGGAGCTAGCGGATTCCTTGCAGGACGTGCGGTGTGGGCTGACATTGTGAGCTCGCCAGATATTCCAAAAGCACTTCGAGAAATCTCTATTCCACGATTAGAGCAGCTGGCAGAGATCGTTGATACTCATGCAAAGCCTTGGACTAGTTGGTAATTAGCCCCACAGCTCTTTGATCTCAACCACTCGGCCTTCATTGATGCTCTTGTGAGCAGCAAGACCAGTTACAACACTTGTTACACCATCTCGCAAGGTAATTTCTGCCGGCGTTGAGTTCAAGATGGCATCACGGAATTTCGTGTGTTCGATGTACGAAGCGCCGTAATGGTGGCCCATGTACTTAACATCGTAATTGTGAACAATCTTTTGTTCATTTCCACGTGCTCGGCTAGCCCCTCGAGCCCAACCTGAAAGTTTTCCAATTGATTCACGACGAGAAGCACGTAGTACTTGTGAAGGCAAGAAGGATTCAATCTTTCCTTCATCGCCAACGATTGTGAGAATCTCTTTATCAAATGATCCTTCGCCAAACATACATAGATCCAGCATTCCACGTGCACCATTTGCATATTCAAGAACCACAAATGCGTTATCCAACATATCTGCTTGCTTGCCATCATACTTTTCATCCAGGTGATTAACCGATTGTCCACCTGATGCAAAGACGCGAATTGGTGTCTCTCCGACAACAATATCCATCAAGTTGAAATAATGGCAACACTTTTCAACAAGAGTTCCGCCTGTGCGTTCTGCAAAACGGTTCCAGTTGTCAACCTTTGGGTAAAAAGGTTCGCGGTGTTCACGGATTGAAACTTGATGAATTTTTCCTGCTTCGCCTTCTTGAGCTCGAGCAATCGCTTCAGCAACTGGCGGCATGAAACGATATTCAAGACCCATCCATGTCATCGCACTTCGCTTGTCATCCCACGAAAGAATTGATTTCAAATCTTCAACGGTTGTAGCAAGCGGCTTTTCAACAAAGACTGCTAAATCAGTTGCGAGCGCATCCTTTAAAACTGCAGCATGTGTGTCATTTGGGGTAGCGATAACAACGGCATCAATTAATCCAGAGTCCAGTAATGCGCGATGATCAGAGAAAACGGCGGCATCAGGTGCCATGGCAAAGGCGGCCTCCTGAGAAGGCTTGTGGGGATCGCTGATCGCGGTGACGGCAGCCCCGCCCATGACCTTGATGTTCTCAATGTGCTCGCGGCCCATGCTGCCCGCGCCGATAATCCCGTACCGAAGCTCTGTTTTCATGGCAACAGGTTAGACCACTGAGAGAAATTTGGGCAGAGGGGTAGACGGAACACGCTCAACTGTCCTAGACTCCCGCAAGAGGTCAGACCACTACCCATTTATATGCGAAGAGAGGCATGTGTAGATATGGCAATAACTCCACCGCAGTATCTGCTTCATCATG
>Ga0082207_1000135_pt1 | contig 41723 bp, 44 predicted proteins | sample LakMenEpi10Aug09_FD_71540 | JGI IMG/M metagenome (GOLD analysis project Ga0082207, IMG submission 71540) | reverse complement strand
CCTCTCCTACTTTTAACCGTTCTTGAGCGTTCAATTCCATAGGAGTGAGCCTATGGGTGTAAGTTGTACTTTGTGCATGTAGTAATCATGGGATGCGGTCGCGTCGGATCTACACTGGCTGTGGATCTGGAAAAAGCTGGTCATACAGTTGCGGTGATTGATCAAAATCGTGAGGCCTTTCGCCGATTAGGTGCTGACTTTAATGGTCGCACTATCGCTGGAGTTGGATTTGATAGAGATACTCTACTTGAAGCAGGTATTGAGAAAGCTGATGCATTTGCAGCAGTATCAAATGGTGATAACTCAAATATTTTAGCGGCCAGAGTTGCAAGAGAGAATTTTGGTGTAAAAAATGTTGTGGCCAGAATTTATGATCCAGGTAGAGCTGAGATTTACCAGCGCCTTGGAATTCCAACTGTTGCAACAGTACTTTGGACAACTGATCAGATTATGCGTCGTTTAACTCCAGATGGCACAAAATCAGAGTGGCGCGATGCCACTGGCACAATTTCACTAATTGAGGTCCATCCACAAAAAGATTGGTTTGGTCAATCAGTGTTGTTAATTGAGAAAAATACTAAAGCAAGAGTTGCATTTATCACCCGTTTAGGTGAGGCGGTATTGCCAGATGAGCACACAGTCTTGCAAGAGGGCGATCTAGTTCATGTATTAGCTAGTGAGAGTGAAATTTCAAAGGTTGAAAAAATATTAGCTAAGTCGCCAGGTGTTTCAAAATGAGAATTGCAATTGCTGGAGCTGGAAATGTAGGTAGAGCTATCGCTCGAGAGTTACTAGAAAATGGCCACCACGTATTATTAATTGATAAGGATCCAAAAGCACTTAAGATGGATTCAGTACCAAATGCAGAGTGGTTACTTGCAGATGCCTGTGAAATTACCGCCTTAGATGTAGCTAAATTAGATGGCTGTCAGGTCTTAGTTGCTGCAACCGGTGATGACAAGGTAAATCTAGTTGCCTCATTATTAGGTAAAACCGAGTATGGCGTGCCAAGAGTTGTTGCTCGAGTAAATCATCCAAAAAATGAGTGGATGTTTGATTCTGCTTGGGGCGTAGATGTTGCTGTATCAACACCAAGAATTATCTCTGCTTTAGTTGAAGAAGCGGTAAGCGTTGGCGATGTTGTGCGATTGTTTTCATTTAGAAAAGGTGAAGCAAATTTGGTTGAGATAACTTTGCCAGATACTGCAGCCTGTTGCGGTAAGACTGTTAGTGAGGTTGAACTACCAGAGGATGCCTCCTTGGCAGCAATTGTTAGAGATGGCCATGTACTTACGCCTAAAGATCATGATGTATTTGCCGCAGGTGATGAATTGTTGTTTGTAGCTTCGGAAAAGGCTGAAGAGAAATTAAAGTCCTGCTTTATTTAATTAACTTTAGTAGTTGGTGTTCTTTTTAATACTTGCCATGTACCCCAAGCGGTAAGAATAAATAATGGATAACCCATTACTAATCTTGCTGTACCAAGGGCGTTTACATTGCCACTTTGATAAAGCGGGTACTGCACAATTAATCTAACTGAAAACATTGCCACCCATAGCCAACCAGCGGTTATGTATGCCTTAAGCCTGGCTGGATCTTTTCGCCATAAAAAGTTTTCACCCAAGATTGGCCCTAACATAATTCCCAAGATCGGCCATTTAATTAAATTAGTAAATGCATATAAAAATGCGTATCCCACATTTATATACAATCCTGGTAGGTAGAAATCTTCTGCATTTCCACTTCTTCTAGAAAACAAGGCGCAGATAGCAACTCCAACTAAACCAGAGAATGCGTGTTGAATAGTTTCGCGTTTAATTAATCTAAGTGCAGTCAGAATTACCGAAAGTGTAAGAGCTGCCCAAAGTGCAGCATTTAAATCCTGATCTGAAATGTTAAAAACTACTAAGAAAAATAAGGCAGGTAAACCAGAATCAATTAATCCTCGCTTGCCCCCTAGGGCAGATACCACCTTGTCTTTATCTTCATTATGCCCTTGATAACTCATGTACCAGTTGATCCAAACCCACCAGTTGATCGTTCAGATCCGGGTAGATCTTGCACCTCAATAAACTCTGCGCGTTCAACCTGCTGAATTACTAATTGGGCAATTCGATCACCTTTTTTAAATGAAATAGATTCTTTTAAATCATGATTAATTAAAATTACCTGTAGTTCACCCCGGTAGCCAGCATCAACAGTACCTGGGGTATTAACAATTGAAATACCATGTTTAATTGCTAATCCAGATCTTGGATGAACTAATGCCACAAAACCATTAGGCAGTGCAATGCTAATTCCAGTAGGTACTAGAACTCGCTCCCCTGGTTTAAGCGTTAGATCAATTCGAGTACACAAATCAGCTCCGGCGTCTCCAGCCTTTGCATATGAAGGTAGCGGAATATCAGGATCTAGCCTTTTTATTAATACTTCTTTCATGGGTTGATATCAAAATCTGGATCGACAAATGCCATTAACTCTGGGTGCTTAACTAAATGATCTTTATATTGGGCAGTTAAGTTTTTAATAAAATGCTCCATAGGTACTGCAATAAATAATGCTGAAGCCTTCACTGCAATCTCCCCTGTTGGTGAATCTAATCTACCCTCTGCTTGAGTATAAATTTTTCGACCCGCCTGTCCAGTAATTCTGGCATCAATATAAAGTGTTCTTCCCATCGGAACTGGGAGTAAAAAGTCAGTCTCTAATCTTCCCGTTACAGCTGGTGTTCTAATCAACCACATTAACTTTCCTAATGCTTCATCAAATGCCAGCGATAGTAAACCGCCATGAGCAAGACCAGGAGCTCCTTGATGGTTTTCAGTAACTGTAAATTTCCCAGTTAGATCTAAACCAGTACCAGCAATTGCAACTAGATGTAATCCGGTTTGGTGAAGTTCACCACAACCAAAGCAGTGACCAAAGTGTGATGGGATTTGTGAACCAACCGCAGGTGCTTTTAAATGCCGACTAGGCATAACTGCATCATCTGGCGGAGTGGTTGTGGCAATACGACTCATTACCAAAGCGTATCCTTACTACCATGGCTAGATCTAATCGAAAAACAGAGTTCGCAGAGCGAATTAGTTGGCCGGTATCACTTTGGGCATTTTTAGGGGTGATGGTGGGCTCAATCTTTCTGACCTTCTGGGCGCCATTTAACTTTCTCTTTGCCTCAACTGTGACCATAGTATTTATTGCTGCTCTAATTTATGCCCATTACAAAACTAGGCTAGATATTGTGGTAATCAATGGTTGGCTATATGTTGGTAACGCTAAAATTGAGATGAAATATATTAAAAGTGCAAAAGAATTAAATAAAAAACAGTTACTAAAAATACGTGGTCCAGCTGCAGATCCAGCAGCATTTAATGCCACCCGCTATTGGATTAAAACTGGGGTTAAAGTTGAACTAAAGGACAAGGCTGATCCCACGCCATACTGGTTAATTTCTAGTAGAAAAGCAAAAGCACTTACAGATTGCCTTAATTAATCGCAATCTCTGCAAACTGCTTTAGGACCTTCGCCCTTAGCGCGCTGATTAATATGTTTAACTAAGAAGCATTTAGAACAAGTAAATTCATCCTCTTGTTTCGGTACTACCTTTACCGCTAACTCTTCACCAGATAAATCAGCACCTGGTAGCTCTAAGTTTTCAGCAGCCTCAGCTTCATCAATATCAACCTGTCCAGATTGAGCATCAGCTCTTCTAGCTTTTAACTCTTCAAGTGATTCTTCATGTAACTCTTCATCGGTTTTTCGGGGGGTGTCATAATCGGTTGCCATCATCCACCTCCTTATAAATTCTTAAATCATTGACTTGGGATTTATATCCCAACTGGGCGGATAATCCCCTATAACTTAGGTATGTACCTAATCAACACGGGGCGTGTCGGAATTATTCCGCTTCTAATTCCCGTGTGCGACGCTCAGCCTCAGATCTGCGCCACTTTGCTATCTCGCCATGATTTCCAGAAAGCAATATCTCAGGAACATCAAGACCGCGCCAAGATGCTGGTTTTGTGTAATTTGGATACTCAACCAAACTCTCATCTTTATTACCGGCAATTGAATGTGACTCTTCCTTTAATGAATCGGGATTGCCTAAAACTCCAGGCAATAATCTTGCAACTGCTTCGATAATTACCATAGCCGCTACCTCACCACCGCCTAAAACATAATCACCAATTGAAACCTCATGCACCTTATAGTTTTTCTGCTGCATGTAATACTTTCCAACTCTGGCATCAATTCCCTCATAGCGACCACAGGCAAAGATGATCTGCTTACTTTTTGAAAATTCATATGCCATTTTTTGATTAAATTTCTTGCCAGCTGGAGTCAAAATTACTAGATCAATCTGATCTGCATCGCTACTAATTTGATCAATTGCATCCCCCCAAGCCACAGGTGACATAACCATGCCAGCACCGCCACCATATGGGGTGTCATCAACTGAGTGATGCACATCAGTTGTTTGATCTCTTAAATCGTGAATGTTTATTGCCAATAATCCCTTATCTTGTGCCTTGCCAAGTAGTGATAACTTCAATGGCGAAAGATATTCAGGGAAAATAGATATTAAATCAAAGCGCAACATCTAATAACCCTTCCGGTGGATCTACAACGATTTTCTTATTCTCAATATCAATCGAGTCAATTATTGCCTTTACCATTGGTATTAACACCTCTCTACCTTGGTAATCAACTGCTAATAAATCCTGCCCTGGTAGGGCAACAATTTCAGTTACTGGTCCAAGAGGTTGGCCTGACTTTAAAAATACATTAGAACCAATTAATTGTTGATAGTGATACTCACCCGGTGCTAGATCTGAAGTATCAACTTGAGCAGAAAGTAATTGGTCTTTCAAATCTTCTACTTGGTTTCTATCAGTTATGCCCTCAAAAGTTAGAAGGAGTACTTGATTATGCCAGCGGTATGATTTAACAATTAACTCATTGCCATTATCTAGTTTTAACTTACTACCTACGGCAAATCTTTGATCAGGATTATCGGTACGAACCTCGATTGTTGCTTCACCAAGAACTCCATGTGCGCGGCCGATACGACCTACGACAAGTTGCAAATTAACGAACCTCGTCTGCCTCAATTAGATCAACACGAACAGATCTTTCTGCAAGTGCACTGACGACTGTGCGCAAAGCTTTAGCAGTTCGGCCATTGCGACCAATTACCTTGCCAATATCCTCTGGATGAACTCTGACCTCTAAAGTGGTTCCACCACGAGAACTTTTCTCAGTGATTACGACCTCTTCAGGATTATCAACAATTCCTTTAACTAAATGCTCAAGTGCTTCGTCAATCATTACTACTCTTTTTTATCCGTATCAGTTACAGTCTCTTCAACTGCTACTGCAGGTACAGCTACTACCTCTTCGGCAACAGCTTCGGCAACTGGAGCTACTGGCTCTGCTGCTTCGCCGACAACTGGTACTTCAACTTTTTTGCTAACAACTGGCGGCACATACTCTGGCTCAACAATGATTTCACCATCTGCACCACGACGCTCTTTAATCTTTGTTGCCTTACCAGTTAACTTACGTAGGTAGTAAAGCTTTGCACGGCGAGCTGATCCATGACGAGTAATTTCGATTCTTTCGATTACTGGAGTGTGTACTGGGAATGTACGCTCAACGCCAACACCATAAGAAATTTTACGAATTGTAAATGATTCACGAATTCCAGAACCAGAACGTGCAATAACTACACCTTGGAAAACCTGGATACGACTCTTATTACCTTCGATAACGCGAACGTGAACTTTTAGCTCATCTCCGGAACGAAAAGATGGAATGTCTTTACGTAATGAGGCGGCATCAACTACATCTAACACGTTCATGTTTTGTCCTAATCGCTAAAATTTATGTCAATCAATAAGTTTGAATGAACCCGTATCTTGCCACAGCAGGGGTGGTTAGATCAATTTGAGTTCAAAGTAAGGGTAGAAGGGCAGCATGTAGGGCGGCTCCAGCGCAGACAACAAGATCGCCATCGGGTAAGCCACCTGATCGGCCAGAAATTTTTGCACCCGCCTCTGTCGCAATTAATCCACCTGCAGCTATGTCCCACTCCTTTAGTGACTCTTCAAAGTAAGCATCAAGGGCGCCCATTGCTACATGACATAAATCAACTGCAGCTGCACCATTTCTTCTTAAATCCCTAATTTGTGGTAATAATCTAGAAACTACTTCACCTTGAGCAATTCTTGAATTTACGTTGTAAGAAAAACCAGTTGCAATTAAAGCATTATCTAATTTGACTGGATCATTACATTTTATTTTCTTTCCGTTATATGTTGCACCTTCAGATCTGACTGCGCTCCATAATGCATTAATGGTTGGGGCATAAACTACCCCCACTACAACACCTTCCTTATCTTTGGCTGCAATTGATACATTCCATCCAGGTAAGCCATAAAGATAATTAACAGTGCCATCAATTGGATCAATCACCCAGGTTATTCCCGACTTACTTTGCCTAGCCGCACCCTCTTCACCAATAATTCCATCATCTGGCCTTTGCGCTAATAGGAGTTTTACAATCATCTCTTCAGCCTGTTGATCCATCTGGGTTGCAAAATCAATTGCTGAACTTTTCTCAGTTAAGGTAAAGGAATCAGGTCGATTCATTAACAGGCTGCCGGTCGCCCGAGCAACTGATTCAGCCAATTTTAATAGTTCTGCGCCCACTGGGTTATCTAATCATGAGAATGTCAATGCTTCTGCGTGTGTGGCATATTTATCTCACCTATTAACTATGGCAATCTACTCTCATGAGTGAACCAACCGATCTACGCCTGATAGGCAGATCCTCCGATGGCGCTGAACTTGAGTTGGTCGACCAATCTGGAAATAAATTTAATTTACGAATTAGTGACACACTCCGTGCAAATGTTAATCAACCAAGACTTTCTGCTGTCTCTGATTTTAATGAGGTTGTGACAACTACTGTTAAAGAGGTGCAGGCCAGATTACGATCTGGTGAAACCATCGATGCCATCTCTAGAACTACCGATTGGTCAATTGAGAAGATTGAAAATTACGCAGGTCCAATACTGCAAGAGCGAGCATTTATTATTACACAAGCACTTGCAACCCAGGTTCGACGTGAACCACATGCACCTTATTTGGAGACTGCTGTTGCAAATCAATTAGCTCCAAGAGGAGTTGATATGTCTTCACTTGAATGGAATACCTATCGTCAACCTGATGGGAATTGGAATTTAACTCTTTACTATCCAATTCGTGATGGCTCACCAGGTGATCCAAAAGGTGAGGCGGTTTGGTTATTTAATTTAGGTCGAAGAGCATTATCAGCCCATGATGATGGTGCCAGGTGGATAGGTGGCGAAGCTAAACTAAAACAGCCTGTTCAAACTTATGGAAATGTTCCACAAACTGATGCGCCAAGATTAGTTTCAATTAAAGAAGAGGTTGCCCCTTACTCACCAACTCCATTATCGGTAGTTGATGAAGTTGATGAAGAGGCTAAAAAAGATGGTGTGACAAGAAGAATCAAAATTCCTTCTTGGGATGACATTATGTTTGGTAAAAAGGATGAGGATTAAGCAAGTAGTAAAGGTATTTGAACTTCAATATCTGTAAGTCCACCATGGTGACCCACCATTGAACTTTCCTCTCTTACTCTAGCTGGATCAATAATAATTAAATCATTATTAGGAATAGCAATTAGATCTCCCATTCGATCAGTTGCATCCTCACTAACAATCTGACCAAACAACCCAGAAGTAATTGCCTCAGTTTTGCTTAAGATACTTACTTTGTTACCAAAAAACTCTCGCCACTGACTAATCGTTTCATTCTCTGATCCAGCAGTTATATAGATATGCCTTGCTCTTGGTTCTCCCCCAATTAAACTTACATTTTCTAATAATTTATTATCTTCTCCCAGCACAACTTGTTCGGTGCTATTTACCATGCCATGATCTGAAGTAACCCAAACTCTGGTTGACTTAGGCACAGATTCTATAACTTTAGAGATAAATTCATTTACTTGTTGCAAAGCAGTTAACCATTTATCAGAACCAACACCATCGCTGTGGCCTGCTGAATCTAAAGTATTTAGGTATGTATAAACAAAGGATGGTTGTGGCTTTAATGCCGATGCAATTGCAGTAACCATCTCATCAATTCCATTAGCACCTACATACTTTGCCCCTCTTAATGCTGCCTGAGTAAAACCACTTCCCTCATATCTTTTGGCCGCAACATGAGTAACAGAGATTGAATTATTTACTGCTCGCTCAAAAAGTGTTGAGGTTTTTTGCCACATAACTGGATCAACCCGCTCATCCCACTTAAGTGCATTTAGTAATCGATTATCACTTCTTGGAACCCTTACGGTGTAGCCGAGCATGCCGTGAACTCCAGGCAGCACTCCAGTACCAAGTGTAGACAAGCTAGTTGCAGTAGTTGATGGAAAATTTGTATATAAATTCTTATAAGATTTTAAATGGCTAAATACTGAAAATTGATCTGCATACTTTCCAAGAGCATCTTGACCCATACCATCAATTAAAATTAAGCACTCTCGCATACCGCCTTGACCTAGGCTCAAAGTATCGGTGGTATCTGGCAGCGATAATGAGTTAAAGATTGAGTTTGTAAGATCGGCTAAACCATATTTAATTTCGCTCAATTAGCTAATTTCTCTACTTTTAATTTTAAATATTTCTCCACATACTCTTTTGGCCATCTACTTTCGGCCTCTTTGGCATATGAATTATTTGCAATCATGCCTAAAGATTAGCATTTTGCTAAAAGTATCGAGATTATGGCTTGTCGTAACCAGTAATTACGATTTCTCTTGGCAAGATACGCCTTATGGCTAAAACTCCAAAGGTGGCAACTCCTAAAGCAGGCGAGAACCCAGGCCGAATTATTGATATTGATGTTGCATCTGAGATGTCAGAATCTTTTCTGGAGTATGCATACTCAGTTATTTACTCACGAGCTTTACCAGATGCTAGAGATGGCTTAAAGCCTGTGCAGCGCCGAATACTGCATCAAATGAATGAAATGGGATTACGTCCAGATAAAGGACATGTTAAGTGCGCAAGAGTTGTTGGCGATGTTATGGGAAAGCTTCACCCACATGGTGATGGTGCAATTTATGATGCAATGGTTCGTATGGCACAAAGTTTTTCTATGCGATTGCCATTAATAGATGGGCATGGAAATTTTGGTTCTCTGGATTCTGGACCAGCAGCAATGCGTTATACCGAATCACGTCTAGCACCGAGTGCAATGATGATGGTTGATGAATCAGATGAAGATACAGTTAATTTTGGAGCTAACTACGATGGCCAGATTTTAGAGCCACAAGTCCTACCAGCTGCCTTTCCTAATTTATTAGTAAATGGTGCAACTGGAATTGCAGTAGGTATGGCTACAAATATGGCACCACATAATTTAGGCGAAGTAATTGCAGCTGCCAAACACTTAATGGAAAATCCAAAAGCAACTTTAAAGCAATTGATGAAAATTGTGCCTGGACCAGATTTTCCAACCGGTGGTCATTTAGTTGCAACTGAGGGAATTGCAGATGCTTATGCAAATGGGCGCGGCTCTTTTAAAGTTAGAGCAACTACCGTGATTGAGAAAATTACCGCTAGAAAACAAGGCATTGTTATTACTGAACTGCCATATAACATTGGGCCTGAAAAAATTGTTGAAAAAATAGCTGACCTAGTAAAAGCTAAAAAAATCCAAGGTATTTCAGATATTGTGGATTTATCTGATGGTCAATCTGGTACAAAGGTAGTAGTTGAGATTAAAAATGGTTATGAGCCGGCTGAAGTTTTGGAACATCTATATCGATTAACTCCGATGGAGGATGCCTTTTCAATAAATGCAGTGGCTCTAGTTGAAGGAAAACCTTTAACCTTAGGACTAAAGGATTTATTGCAGGTCTTTATCGATCATCGCATTGAGGTAGTAAAACGCAGATCAATATTTAGAAAAGCTAAGGCACAGAGTCGATTAAATCTTGTTGATGGATTATTAAAAGCGATCGTTGATATCGATAAGGTAATCAAGCTGATCAGATCTAGTGAAGATGCCAATGTGGCCAAAGCTGGGTTGATTAAGACTTTTAAATTAAGTGATGAGCAGGCAACCTACATTTTGGATATGCCACTTCGCAGATTAACCAAAATGAGCAAAATTGAACTTGAGAATGAGGCCAAAGAATTAAAGGCTACAATCGCCACCTTAACTGCAATCCTGAAAACTGAGGAAAGCATCAAAGCTAAAGTGTCCGAGGAGCTAACAGATATTGAAAAGAAGTATGCCTCACCGCGTCGCACTCGCCTTGTTGCTTAAGCAGCATTGATTTCAACTAACGCCCTAGAGCTTCGTGCTGCTGCCAGATTACTGGTAAAAGATGTCTCAGTCAGAATCAATCACGGTGATCGAATTGGTTTTGTAGGTAGAAATGGTGCTGGCAAATCAACTTTGGCAAAAGTTTTAGCTGGTGAAAATATGCCAGCAGGTGGCGCAGTTAATCGAAGTGGAAAAATTGGATATCTGCCGCAAGATCCTAGAACTGGTGAGGATCAAGGAACAGTAATTGATCGTATCCTTTCAGTACGCGAGTTAGATTTAATTGCAAAAAGAATGCGCGCTGTAGAAGAAGAGATGGCAACTTCGCAAGGCAAAGAGTTAGAAAAAGCGATGGAGCGATACACCCGAGTAGAGCATGAGTTTTCTGCTGCTGGTGGATATGCCGCAGCAGCTGAAGCTGAGGCGATTGCTTCATCATTAGGAGTTCCAAATAATCTATTTGATCAAGAGTTAAGTGCATTATCTGGCGGTCAGCGTAGAAGAATTGAGTTAGCTCGAATTTTGTTCTCTGGAGCTGAAACATTAATTCTGGATGAGCCAACTAACCACTTAGATGCAGACTCCATTGTTTGGTTAAGAGAGTTTTTGCTTAAGTACCCAGGTGGATTGGTAATTATTAGCCACGATGTTAACTTGATTGAAACTGTTGTTAATAAGGTTTTCTATCTAGATGCTAACCGAAACGTAATAGATGTATACAACATGACTTGGAAAAATTACTTATTACAGCGCGAAGCAGATGAGCATCGAAGAAAACGTGAGCGAGCAAATGCTGAAAAGAAGGCGGAAATTTTGCAAAAGCAGGGTGAGAAGATGCGAGCAAAAGCAAGTAAGGCAAGTGTTGCTCAGGGCATGCTAAGACGAGCTGAAAAATTACGAAGTGGTTTAGAAGAGGTAAGAAAAGTTGATCGAGTAGCAAAACTTAGATTTCCAACACCTGCTCCTTGTGGAAAAACCCCAATTACCGCAAGTGAATTATCTAAATCCTATGGCTCACTTGAAATCTTTACCGATGTGGAGTTAGCAATTGATAAGGGATCTCGTGTAGTAATCCTTGGCTTAAATGGTGCTGGTAAAACAACTCTACTTAGAATTCTAGCCGGTGACTTAGAGCCAGATACTGGTCATGTAGAGGCTGGTCACGGTTTAAAAATAGGTTACTACGCTCAAGAGCATGAGACCTTAGATTATGAACGAACAGTTTTAGAGAATATGTTAAGTGCAACTAAAGATATAAGAGAGCCTGAAGCTAGAAATGTTCTAGGTTCATTTTTATTCACCGGCGATGATGTTCATAAGCAGGTTAAAGTACTAAGTGGTGGTGAAAGAACTAGATTAGCTCTAGCCTTACTTGTAGTTAGTGCGGCAAATGTATTGCTATTAGATGAGCCAACAAATAACTTAGATCCAGCTTCTAGAGAAGAAATCCTTGGCGCTTTAACTGAGTATCAAGGCGCTGTAATTTTAGTTTCTCATGATGCGGGCGCTGTTGAGGCATTAAAACCTGAACGAGTTCTACTTTTGCCAGATGGTGATGAGGATTTATGGAAAGATGATTACTTTGATCTAGTAACTATTGATTAAGCGTCAATTCGCTCTCTATCAATATCAGCATTAGAAATAAAATCTTTTCTTGGAGCAACCTCATTACCCATTAACAACTCAAACATAGCCTCTGCCTTTGTTACATCCTTCATGGTGATTCTGCGCAGGGTGCGATGCTCTGGATCCATAGTTGTCTCACGCAATTGATCGGCATCCATCTCACCTAATCCTTTATAACGCTGGATTGGCTCTTTCCATCTCTTGCCATCTTTTTTAAGTTGGCCAATTACTTTTTTCATCTCATCATCTGAGTAGGTATAGAAAATCTCTCCCCTTTTGCCACCGATTACATCAATTCGATGTAGTGGTGGAATAGCAGCAAATACTCGTCCGGCCTCAACTAGAGGTCGCATATAAGAGTTAAACAATGTTAGAAGTAGGCACCGAATATGAGCACCATCAACATCAGCATCTGACATAAGGATCACACGGCCATACCTAGCATCATCAATATCAAATGATTTACCGCTGCCAGCTCCAATTACCTGAATAATGGATGCGCACTCATTATTTTCTAGCATCTGTGAAAGCGATGCTTTTTGGACATTTAAAATCTTTCCTCTAATTGGCAATATCGCCTGAAACTCTGAGTTCCTAGCCGCCTTTGTAGTACCAAGAGCAGAATCTCCCTCAACAATAAATAACTCTGTTCTAGTCGGATCATCAGATCTGCAATCAGATAATTTAGTTGGCAATGATGAGCTTTCCAGTGCGTTTTTACGACGCTGTAAATCTTTATGGGCTCTAGCTGAAATTCTTGTTCTAGAAGCATTGGCAATCTTCTCTAATATTAAACGCCCAGTGGCCTTATCTACTCTCTTAGTGGTATTAAAAAATGCTTTCATCTCATCGGCAACAACTTGGCCAACAATTTTTGCAGCTGCTGCGGTTCCTAATACCTCTTTAGTTTGACCTTCAAATTGTGGTTCAGACATTCGAACAGTTACAACTGCAGTTAATCCTTCTTGCACATCATCTTTTATAACATCTGCCTCATTATTTTTTAAAGTTTTAGTTGCCCGTAATACATCATTTACTGCCTTGGTTAATGCTTTTTCAAAACCTGCAACATGTGTTCCACCCTTTGGAGTTGAAATAATATTTACAAAAGAGGCAACAGTTGCTTCATAACCATTTCCCCACTGCATCGCAATATCAACACCCATCTCACGTTCGACCTCAGTTGGAGTCATATGACCCTTTTCATCTAAGACCGGAACATTTTCGGTGTAGGCACCGCTGCCTGAAATTCGAATTACTTCACCGACTGGATCATCTGGTCTTAAGAATGTACAAAACTCGGAGATACCGCCCTTGTGAGTAAAAGTCTCAATAGTTTTAGCTTTAGTGCGGCTGTCATTTACTACCAGCGTTAATCCTGGAACCAAATATGAGGTTTGTCTTGCCCTGGCATATATATCTTCAATTGATAACTCAGCCTCTTTTAAAAATATCTGTTTATCAAACCACCATTTAATTCTGGTGCCAGTTACCTTGGCTGAAACCTTGCCAATAACTCTAAGTCCAGATTTTTCAGTAAAGCTTGCATTAGGTCCATCACCTTCAAAAATACCAGCATGCCCACGTTTAAATGACATCCAATAAATTTTGCTATCTCGATCAACCTCAACATCTAATCTGGAAGCGAGCGCATTTACCACCGATGCACCCACACCATGTAATCCGCCAGAGGCAGCGTAGGAGCCACCACCAAATTTTCCACCAGCATGTAATTTAGTCATAACAACTTCAACACCAGTTAGCCCAGTCTTTGGCTCTTTATCTACTGGAATACCACGACCATCATCATGTACTTCAACTGAACCATCAGCTTCTAAATTAATTTCAATTTTATTACAATGCCCAGCTAGCGCTTCATCAACTGCGTTATCAATTATTTCCCACAAACAATGCATTAAGCCACGAGAATCGGTGGTGCCGATATACATACCAGGACGTTTACGAACCGCCTCTAAACCTTCTAGAACAGATAAATCTTTTGCGGTGTAGCTGCTGATGATTGCTGCAGAGGTGCCATCATCTGCTTTAGAGCTCTTAGTTGCCACGGTTGGTAAGGTTATCGAGGCTTGTACCACCAATAGATGATCCGCGCCGAGATTGACCCGTATTTATGGCTAATTGATACAAAAATGAGATATTGACAACAAATTCTCAGTATTTGAGCAAAAAATTTACTTAATTGAAACCAAATTCCAAGCCGGGAATAAAGTATTCATGGTTTGATGTTCCCCTAGCAGTAAACATAAGAGAGGCGGCAAGGCGATGAGCAATCAGATAACGATGGAGCAAACTCCATTGAATTCATTAGATCGTTGTGATCGTTGCGGTGCCCAAGCCTATGTCCGAGCGATCTTAGTTTCAGGTGGCGAACTATTATTTTGTGCCCACCATGCAAAAACTTATGCTGAAGGTCTAAAGCCAGTTGTAGCTGCCATTCAAGATGAAAGTGGCAAGCTAGTAAATCAAGCTGCTAATTAATCTGTAGTAAATCCAGCTTCGCGGTGGCTACCATCGCAAAATGGCTTCTCTTTTGATGCCCCGCATCGACAAAGTGAAAAATCTGTTTTGGTTTCAGTTACATTGCCATCAGCATCAACAAAATCAACGGTGCCAGTTACTCGAATTGAAGCATTTTTCTTAAACTGCATCTTTATCTTATCGCTCATATTTTTCTCCTATTTATTTAAGTGGTTAATCTAGATAATCACGAAGTACTTGGGAACGAGATGGGTGGCGCAATTTAGACATAGTCTTAGATTCAATTTGGCGAATACGCTCACGAGTAACCCCGTAAACCTTGCCAATTTCATCTAAGGTCTTTGGCTGACCATCAGTTAAGCCAAATCGCATTGCCACAACCCCGGCCTCACGCTCTGACAAAGTATCTAATACTGAGTGCAACTGCTCTTGCAATAATGTAAAGGAAACTGCATCAGCTGGCACGATCGCTTCAGAGTCTTCGATTAAATCACCAAACTCACTATCGCCCTCTTCACCAAGTGGGGTGTGAAGTGAGATTGGCTCCCGGCCATACTTTTGCACCTCAACCACTTTTTCTGGCGTCATATCTAATTCTTTTGCTAACTCCTCCGGTGTTGGTTCCCGGCCAAGATCTTGCAACATCTGCCGTTGCACACGGGCTAACTTATTAATAACTTCAACCATATGTACTGGAATACGAATAGTTCTAGCTTGATCTGCCATCGCTCTAGTAATTGCCTGCCTAATCCACCAGGTAGCGTAGGTTGAGAACTTATAACCCTTTGTGTAATCAAACTTTTCAACTGCTCGGATTAATCCCAAGTTACCCTCTTGAATTAGATCTAAGAACAACATACCGCGTCCGGTATAACGCTTAGCAAGCGAAACTACCAATCGAAGGTTTGCCTCAAGTAGATGGTTTTTATCCCTGCGGCCATTTAAAACAATTTGTTGATACTCACGCTTTAACTTCTTATCCATCTTCTTATCATTTGCTAGCCGCTCTTCAGCAAATAGACCAGCCTCAACAGATTGAGCCAGCGATACCTCAAGTTCAGCATTTAATAGCGGTACTCGACCGATTAACTTTAAGTAATCCTTTACTGGATCTGCAGTTGCACCAGCGGTTAAAACTGTTTGTACTGGTGCGTCATCTTCCTCTGAATCTTTAAGTACAAATGAGTTCTCCTCATTTTGTGACTCCTCAGCAACATTTACAACTCTAATTTCAGAGGCACCCTCTTCAGCTGGGGTCTCTTCCTTGTCATCAATTAAACTCTCTAAATCTTCTAACTCAACCTCTTCTAACTCAACCTCTTCACCATCAATTTTTACCTTAGCAACCTTTTCACCCTTGACTGGTGCAGCAGCAGGTGGCTTAGGTGGTGCAACTAGCTCTAACTCAGTTTTCTTAAGTATTCGAAATGGTGAGCCAAGCCCTGCTTTTTTCAATTTCTCAATCTGCTTAGGCACAATGGCCTCTAGCTCACGAGCAATTAAAACTAGATCTTGATCGGCTTTTTTAACTATGCGATGAATATTTGTTACACCGCGAGTTTCTAACTCTGCTAACACAGTTTTTTGTTGAGTTGCCAACTCTCTAACCTTAAGAATTTGTGCTACATCTTTGGCATCTAAAACTGCCTTTAATGGAATTTTCTCAACTTTTTTAACTGGCTTAACTTTTTTGGCAGCAATTTTTTTCGTTGAACTCTTTTTTATTGCAGGCTTGCTCTTAGCTTTACTAGCCTTTGCACCTTTTTTGGGCGCACGAGTTACAGCCACAATTCATCCTTTGTTTTTGAAGTCTTACTTTTGCGATTTAACTTTAAACCGCCTGACTTCCTGGCTATATTATAAATTGTCCACAGGGGTAAATGCACATCCATATTGGCTAATTTGAGATTTTTGCCAAGTTGAGCGCATTTTTAATGATCTGACCCACAGTTTCGACTTCAATTAGGAAGCCATCATGGCCAAATGGGGAGGAGATGGTGTGCAGGGTGGTCACATCTGGGGCTAGCTCAGCAATCTCCTGCTGTAACCTGGGTGGGAATAATCGATCATTATCAATTGAAACCACATGGATTGGGGCTTTAATTTTCGCAAGCGCTGCTGCTACCCCGCCACGATCTCTACCAACATCATGGGAGATCATCGCCTCAGTTAGTGAAATATAAGTATTGGCATCAAATCTTTTTGCCAACTTTTGCGCTTGATAATCTAGATAAGACTCAACAGCAAATCTGCCTGTGTCATCGCCTTGCAACTCTCTTCCAAACCTAACATCCATCTCGGATTCAGTTCGATAAGTTAAATGTGCAATTCTTCTAGCAATTCCCATGCCTTCAATTGGACCAATATCTTGTTCATAGTAATCACCATTATTAAAGTGTGGATCTGATTTGATCGCTCTAATTTGAATTGTGGCAGTACCAATTTGATCACCAGTTGCAACTGCTGATGAGCCAATGGTGCAGATTGCGCCAATAAAATTTGGATGCTCAATTGCCCACTCCAGGCTTCGCATGCCACCAAGAGATGGACCAACTGATAATTTATACTTACTTACACCAATTTTTTTAGTAAACGCTAACTCAGCAGCCACCATATCTCTGATGGTTAGGCTTGGAAATCTAGATCCCCATCTTTTGCCATCTGGGGATATGGAAGATGGGCCAGTACTTCCTTGGCAGCCACCAATAGTATTTGGACAAACTACATAAAATTTATTGGTATCAAATGGCAATCCTGGGCCAACCATTTGCGGCCACCAACCATTAACATCAGCCCAGCCAGTTAATGCATGATTTACTAATATTGCATTATCACCTGCTGAATTTAACTTTCCCCAACTTTGATAAGCAATTGTTACATCGGGCAATACCTGCCCAGACTCCAGCGTTAAATCACCAATTTTTAGAAATTGGCGATCACCGGGGTCATGGTATTCAAGCCATGCCCCGGTAACTGCCGGATTCACCTTGCTCATTTTTACTGCTCGCTTTTTGTTAAGTTAAGTAAATTACTTAGCTGCAGCGAATGCAGTTTCAAGATCTTTTTGAATATCTGCGATATTTTCAATACCAACAGATAGACGAACTAATCCTGGGGTAACACCAGCAGTTATTTGCTCATCTGGTGTTAATTGTGAGTGAGTTGTAGAGGCTGGGTGAATTGCTAGAGATCTAACATCACCAATATTTGCCACATGGGAGTGAAGTTTTAGCGCTTCAATAAACTTCTTACCAGATTCAATTCCACCTTTAATTTCAAAAGATAAAACTGAGCTACTTCCCTTTGGACAATACTTAGTTGCCCACTTGTTCCACTTAGATGATGGCAAAAATGCGTAATTAACCTTCTCCACCTGTGGATGCTTTTCTAGCCAAGTAGAAACAGCTTTAGCATTTTCAACATGGCGCTCCATACGAAGAGATAATGTCTCTAAGCCATGTGCTAATAGCCAAGCATTAAATGGTGAAACTGCTGCGCCAATATCACGAAGCAGAGTTAGACGAATCTTGAAGATGTAAGAAAGATTTGCACCAAATGCTGAACCGACTCCTAAAGCTTGGGCATAAACCAAACCATGGTAGGAAGGATCTGGCTCATTAAAGCTCTTAAAGCGCTTTGGATATCTGGCGTAATCAAACTTTCCAGAGTCAACAATTGCACCAACAATTGCATTTCCATGACCAGATAGGAACTTAGTTGCTGAGTGCACAACTACATCTGCACCCCACTCAATTGGCTTAATTAAATAAGGAGTTGCCACAGTGTTATCAACAATTAATGGCACCTCATTTTCATGGGCGATCTTTGCGATAGTTTCAATATCTAAAACATCATTTTTTGGATTTCCGATCGTCTCACCAAAGAAGGCCTTAGTGTTTGGCTTAACTGCTTTGCGCCAGCTCTCTGGATCCTCTGGATTATCAACGAAGGTAACTTCAATACCGTATTTAGGTAAGGTGTAATGGAATAGATTGTAAGTTCCACCATATAGTGATGGCGATGAAACAATGTGATCGCCAGCTTGGGCCACATTCATAATGGCATATGAGGTAGCAGCAGAACCTGATGCAACTAATAGTGCCGCAACGCCACCTTCAAGGGCAGCAATACGTTGTTCAACTGCATCTTGAGTTGGATTCATAATACGGGTGTAAATATTTCCAAGCTCTGCTAATCCAAATAGATCAGCTGCATGCTTGGTATCACGGAATTGGAATGCAGTAGTTTGATACAACGGCAGTGCGCGAGCGCCTGTAGTTGGATCTGGTACTTGACCAGCATGAATCTGTTGGGTTTCAAATGAGTAAGTCAAAGTAGCCTCCTTGTTTTTAAGGGGATCGAAAATTAAATAGGGGTAATCCCTAATTTTCTTTTTTGCGATCCACGCTTACCGATTACACCTTGTAATCGATCTGGTCCTCACCCGGAGCACCCCACCGTGGTGGAGGGTTGCCGCTTAGTTAGCCGGGGCTATGAACTAAGACTCATGACCTTAAGGAGAAAAATACTAGAGATTGTGCGCCTTAGCAACTGCATCGTAATAAATCTTGCCCGCATGCACATTTAATCCCTTGGCTAAGGCAGCATCATCTTCAGTTGCCTTCTGCCATCCCTTATTTGCCAAGGTTAAGCCATATTTAATGGTGGCATTTGCCAAGGCAAAGGTTGAAGTAGCAGGAACAGCCCCTGGCATATTTGCCACACAGTAAAAAATAGAATTATGTATTTTAAATGTTGGATCTTGATGTGTTGTTGCCCGTGAATCTTCAAAGCAGCCACCTTGATCAATTGCAACATCAACTAATACTGAACCTGGCTTCATCTTTGCAACCAATGAATTTGAAACTAACTTTGGCGCTTTTGCCCCATGCACTAGTACTGCGCCAATTACTAAATCAGCTTTAGTGACCTCATTTTCAATATCATAAGCACTAGATGCAATAGTTTTAACTGTGCCAGAAAATAACTGATCTATCTTGCTTAATCTCTTTAAATCTAAATCTAAAACACTCACATCAGCTCGCATGCCATGGGCAATAGTTGCCGCTGCAACTCCAACTACCCCGCCACCAATTACTACAACCTTGCCTGGTCTAACACCTGGCACTCCGCCCAGCAGTACGCCACGGCCACCACGACTTGCCTCTAATGCCGCAGCTCCCACCTGCACACTCATTCTTCCTGCAACCTCACTCATTGGCGCAAGTAGTGGCAATGTTCCATCTATCTCAATAGTTTCATAAGCGATTGCCGTAATACCTGAATCAATTACAGCTTGTGTGCACTCTTTATTAGCTGCAAGATGTAGGTAGGTGTAGAGAATTTGGCCCTTACGCATTCTTTTATACTCAATTGCAATCGGCTCTTTAACCTTTTGAATTAAATCTGACTTCTGCCAAATCTCATCAGCTGATTCAATTATGGTTGCTCCAGCTTGCACATACTCCTCATTGGAGATTGCAGAGCCAAGGCCCGCATCTTTTTCAACTAAAACTTTGTGGCCGGCTGCAACATACGCGTGCACACCAGATGGGGTGGCAGATACTCGAAACTCATTATTTTTTAACTCTTTAGGAATACCAATAATCACTTTGGCAGGCACCTTCTCTACTAAACAACGCTGGTTAGTAATTAAATACTACTGCCAAACAGGGTATGACAAATCCGTGGATGTAACTCACCACGCATCATGGCAAAACTACTACTTGGCCAACCGGCACAGAAAACCCTACGCAGTAATAATGCCAACGGATAATTTGGGCAATCAGCCAATGCCCGATCTAGCGCATTTTGTGCCAGCTCACTCTCAGACTCTTCATAGGCACAGGTAGCAAAGATGCAGGCCACAGGTGCGATATATCCAGTAGGTGCAAAATTCATTAGCCAATACCAAAGATTAAATAACTTATCTTTATTTTCATTATTAGCTAGCCCCATTGCGTAATCTCTAACTTGTAGATCCTTAAATCTAACTAAGGCTAATGCGATTAGCTGATTATCTAATACCTGACCTAAATCAATAAAGGTTGCTACCAACTCATTTACGGCAAGAGCACCTTGTCGTTGCAAGATTAAGACATCATCTTTTTCATAATCAATCTCAGCAATACTTCTTATTTCATCTTCAACTAGTAAATTATTATTCATTAGCCAAGATTGGCAAAGGCAAAAGTACTTTGGTAACTACTTATCTAAATTGTGGATTACTCAATAAATCTTGTTGGTGCCTTTACTACTGAAAGTGTGGTGGAAATACTTTGCGTAATCGCATTACCAGTAATTGGAGTAGTTACCCCATTTACCATCCAGGTTCCATTCCAGGTGATCTTTAGATTTACTTGGTAATTACCAGCTGATTTATAGGTGTGGGTAATGGTTCCAATTGGATAGGCAGCACCTGGTAATTTGCTTATATCCATTGCCCCATCACCATAACTCCAGGTAAATGTTGGCGTTAGATTTACATAAACCACTACATCTAATATTGGAACTAATGCGGTAAATCTAGTTGGAGTCTGAGTCCAAAAATACACCGGTACATTTACTAATGGCTCACTTGTGGGTTGATAATTTATATCACCTACCGGTAATAACTTTATTAATCTATCTGATAATGAGGCGGTTGCTACCTTTTTCGGCTTTGCCACCTGCTTAATTACTGGTCGCTTACTTGGTGAAGTTACTGGCTTTGTACTTGGTTTGGTAACTGATTTTGCAATTGGTTTACTAATCGGTTTTTTTACAATAGGTGCAGCTTTTGGCGCCGGCTTTGCAACTGGTTTTTTAACTATAGGTTTAGGCGCTGGCTTACTACTTACCTTAGTTGGCGGTTTTTGTGATCCTTTTTGGGCAGTGATTACTAGTTGATTATCTGCAGTAAAAACATCAACACAGGTCTTATTAATACAACTGGCAGATGCATAAGTTGGGGTAATTAGTAGCAGTGCTGAAATCAAAATTACTTGGTATCGGTTAATACCCATGCTTGTCCCCTTCTTTCCACAATAAATTGATTAGTAATAATTGAGGCAGACCAAATCACCTGCTTACCATTGTTCTTATTAACCTTAGTAATATCACTTCGGTTTATCTCTACCTTAAAGATCTTTTTATTTAGCTCATCTTTTTCTAGCCAAATGCCAGATAACTCATACCCTTGGCCAATTAATGAGGCGGTTGGAAAAAGACTTTCTAATCTATCTGCAATATCTAAACAGCCACAGCTAGCATCAGCTGATTGTTTTAGCTTTGATAAATCTCCAGTTAATGCCAGATTTAATCCCGCTACATAATTAAATACTGGCTCTAGTGAATCTGGCTCAACCTGTGGCAGAAGAGATTTATCACTTGTTTGAAGCTGATTTAAATCAATCTCTTCAGTAATTAATTTAGGTGGTGAGATCGCGCCCTCAGCCCTGGTGCAAGCAGTTAATAGTAAACAAAGCAGTACTGGTATTAATTTCATAGCAGATATCTAAGTAAATTTAAGCGCGCTATGGCGAAATAAATATCTAGGTGTGAATTACGGTTTTTGTGTGTAAAACTTATCTCATGGCACACCGTGATGGCGATGGATGGATTGAGTGCAATTGTGGTGGCAAACATTGGGGATTACATGGCGCAGCAGGTTTATTACTTATGCGTGATAATAAAATTTTAATGCAACATCGCGCACCCTGGGTTCACAATGGTGATACTTGGGGTATTCCAGGAGGAGCTAGAGACTCCCATGAAAGCGCAGTTGAGGCGGCAATTCGGGAGGCACATGAGGAGATTGGTATCTTTGAAAAAGATTTAACCCCAGGTGAAGTCTTTATTGATGATCATGGTATTTGGAGTTATCACACTGTGATTGCAACTGCCCACCCAGAGTTAGTAGCGCATGAGGCAAATGATGAATCTAAAGAGGTTGCCTGGGTTGAGTTAGATCAGGTAGTAAATAAAGAGCTACACCCAAGCTTTGCAAATACCTGGCCAGCTTTACTTATAAAGTTAAAAAATCTCTAATCTTTTTTTTCTACTGCCTTACCCTCACTTACACCCGCTAAGTACTGCGCATCTAATCTTCTAAGTGCATCTTTAATTACATCACCATCATTAGTTCGCCAAAAGGGCGGCATTGAGTTTAAAAGTATTGAGCCATATCTTTTATTAACAATTCTAGAATCTAATATTGCAACTACTCCCCGATCATCTAAAGATCTAATTAAGCGACCAGTTCCCTGGGCAAGAAGTAGGGCCGCCCTTGGTAATGAGATTTGCATAAAGCCAGAGCCACCAGCTGCATCTGCTTGCGCTGCTCTTGCTGCTAACACTGGTTCATCTGGACGCGGAAATGGAATTCGATCAATAGCAACTAATGTGCAGGAGGGCCCGGGCACATCGATTCCCTGCCATAGTGAGATAGTGCCTAATAAAATTGATTTTTCATCTTTTGCAAATTTTTCAACCAATGGCGCAACTGAATCACCTCTGCGTTGGGTAATAATTGGCAGCTTTAAATCTGATAAAACTTTTCGTAAATACTCATCAGCTGCCTCCACCCCACGCCAAGATGAAAATAGCGCCAAAGTTCTACCACCTGCTGCCTGAATTAACTCACCTAACTCAACTAACGCCTCTTTTGCCGGGCCATCTCTAGTTGGCTCTGGTAAATCTTTTGGCAGATAAAGCATTGCTTGATTTGCAAAATCAAAGGGTGAGCCAACATCTAATATCTTTAAATTAGCTGGATCCATTTCATCATCACTTGATTTTGTTGAAATATCCTCACCATCCTCCTCATCTTTTTCCCCAACTACAAAGCCAATACTTTTAGCAATTGAATCAAAGGATTTACCAACAGTTAAGGTCGCACTGGTGGCAATTACTGGGGTTTTAGTTAATAGGTTTTTTCGTAAGACATCAGAGACTGAAAGTGGTGCTAAATACAATGTAGAAAAGGTGGGTTCAAACCAAAGCACATGGCTGCCACCAGGTTTTAACAACTTAGTAATTGTTTGATTAATCTCATTTAGCGCACCCTTTACCCGGGCACGTTCTGCCATCGTGTTGGGATCAATTATCTGCTCATCTGCCGTTATTAACTGCAAAATCCCACCAATTGCCTCTTTGATCTTTCGCATCGATGCCTCTAACTCTTTAGGCACCTGATCTAATCTGCCCGCCTTCATTGGATCTGATTTAAGATCTAATGCGTAATCGGCAACTGCTGCGGTAAATTTTTCTGAAGCCTTTACAAATGAATCACTTACCTTTCCAGGCATATGTTTTCTAGCCATACCGGCTGCTCTACTTACTCTTGGCGCAGTTAACTCCTCAGTTACCGCGCCAGTTGTGCGATCTGAAAACTCATGCGCCTCATCTAAAACAATTGCATCTCGCTCTGGCAAAATTGGATGTGAATCAACTATTTCTATTGCCAGCAAGGTGTGGTTAGTAACTACGATATCGGCTGTTTGCGCCTTAGCTTTTGCTAATGCAGCAAAGCATTTACTGCCGGATGGACATTCATCTGCGCCAATGCACTCTCGTCCTGAAACACTGGATGCATGCCAAACTCTTTGATCAACATCTGGTGCATCATCGCGATCACCACTGGCACCCTTTGATTGCGCCCATGCGCGCAACCGCTTGGCATCTGATTCTAAAGTTGAAACCTCAAGTAAGGCCTGGGCCTCTGGATCATCGGGTGCGTTATTTAGTTTTTGTAGGCAGATGTAATTTCCTACCCCTTTATAGATTGCAAATGTAATCTCGCGATTTAACTCTTTATCTAAAGCAGCTTTTATCTTTGGTAAATCCCGCTCAACTAATTGCCGCTGCAAAGCTAAGGTGGCAGTTGCAACTAAAACTTTTTTGCCATGAACTAAAGCTGGGACTAAGTAGGCAAGTGATTTTCCAGTACCGGTGCCAGCTTGCACTAACAAGTGATGGCGATCATTTAAAGCATTTGCTACCGCTTCGGCCATCTCAATCTGGCCTAATCTTGGTTTGCCACCAATTGCAGTAACTGCCACATCCAGGGCACTTCTTACCTGCTTGGAGTACTCACTCATTAGAGCAGGTTAATTTAAAAAATTAGAAATACTTTCACTTACCTAGGTAATTGCTAGATTATTATTAGCTTTCAACTAAAAAATTATTGGATTGGCACCAGGATTTTGCTGCCAGCAGAAAGATCAGCAGAGGCTAATTGATTAACCTCAACAATATCGGCCACAACGGAGGCGATCTGATTGTGATCTGCCACCATGGCTGCAATTGACCAGATGCTCTCACCTGGGGTAACTACCACTTGAACATACTTACTTTTACTTTCAGCTCTAGATTTTTCAGCCGCATCACTAGCTGATGAGATAGTGCTAAAACCAGCACCAACTACCACTAGTAGGGATAGGGATAAAACTGATCTAGCTAAGCGTTTAGCCTGTCTTGCCTTCATCGTACTTCTCCTTCAAATAACAGGGTCTAGGGGATTCGAACACCTGTTCTATAGAGAATTAAACACTACCCCACCGACATTGTCTACTTAAAACCGAACAAATGTTTGATTTTTTTCCTACCCCCTGCTACCCTTAATTTATGGCTAAAAAACCGATTTCAGAGCTTCCAGATGGGCCCACCGATGCAAATGGGCTTACTCCACGCCAACTTAAGATTTTATCCGTCATCAAAACGGCAGTTGAAGATCAAGGTTATCCCCCATCAATGCGTGAGATCGGCCTAGCAGCTGGCCTATCCTCCACCGCATCTGTGACCTATCAACTGCAGATTTTGGAAGAAAAGGGTTGGATCCGCCGTGATGCCTCCCGTGGCCGCGCAATTGAAATTACCTTGCCAGGCCAAGATGGTGAAGCAGCACCACAAGATAAAACCAGATTAATTCCACTAGTTGGCAGAATTGCAGCTGGTAATCCAATTTTGGCCGAACAAGAGGTGGAAGAGGTATTACCACTTCCAGAATCAATTGTTGGCAAGGGAGATCTTTTCCTATTACAGGTTAAAGGTGATTCCATGATTGATCTTGCAATCTGTGATGGTGATTTTGTTGTGATTAGATCACAAAAGGATGCCCAAAAAGGTGAGATTGTGGCAGCGATGATTGATGGGGAGGCAACTGTTAAAACTTGGTCTAAGAAAGATGGCCACTACTGGTTACTACCAGCAAATGATAATTACGCACCAATTCCAGCTGATGAAGCGGTAATTTTAGGTAAAGTAACAGCAGTACTTAGATCTGTTTAAGTTTTAACCTAAACAGATCTAATTTCAAAAAACCTTAGTTTTTGATTGCCTTATTCCAAGGTACTGCTCTACCTAATACAGTTTGGTTTAACTCTTCCAGACGAGCAACTGCAGTTGAGGTTAAGAATTTATCTTGCTCAACCTTGCTCATACCAATCGCCTCTTTCCAAATAGATCTACCAGCGATAAATCCAGAGGCACCACCTGCATCACAGGATAATATGATCGCCTTTTTAAACTGCTCAAATGCCACACCAGCAGATAAGACCGCCCACGGCACAGTTAGTGAATCAGCTAATCTTTTGCAACCGCGCTCGGTAATTGGAAACTCAAGCTTTAGTAGATCTGGCTTAGTCTCATTTAACAAAATTGCAGATTCAACAATTAGATTCTCTTTTTGTTCATCTGTTAATGGCTCGGCATTTGGAAGTGGATAGATTAAGTTCTCAATTACTGAAGGAATCCCCTGCGCCTTGCAATCTGCCACAATACTTCTAACTAACTCAACTGTTTCAGAGGTTAGATCTGGCTCACCAGCATTACGCACTCTTCCTGGGTGCATACTTACTAGCACCTTAACTGCTTGACCGCCGAGTGATTTAACCCAGGCAGCATCTTGGCCTGGCATTTTTGTTGGTCTTGGCTCGCCATTGAAATTACCACGATCTGGATTTTCAGCAGCAATTAACAAACCACAGCTAGCAGGCAAAATATCATTTTGATTTACCGCTGGCACACCCCAGGTTGGATCAAGCAAAATTCCAGAGCCAGCTTTAGATAAAGCAGATGCGACTGCAATCTTTGCCTGCATCATGTCATCATCAGTTGCAGTTACGCCAACTGCGGCAAACATTTTCTTTAAGGTATTACGTTGATCCATCGCAACAATTGAAAACACCCCATCACTATTTGCAATACTGGATAATCCATTTAGCGGCCTGCTTACTGTGTTTGTCATTTTTATCCTTCTCTCTGGTTATATCCGGTATTCCGAATTTAGGTTTTTTACTCTTTTACTTATATGTTCAACTATAGATCCATCTGTTTGTTGACTAGCCCATGAGGCCATAAAAGCTGCCCCAAATGCGCCGGGTTCATCAATATTTGAAATCTCTAAATTAGGCATAATCTTAGTTTTAATCTCTCTAACACTGCGTAACTTTAGCCAGCCGCCAGAGCCAAGAGCATATTTATGTTTTCCAACCACCTTAGCTATGCCATCTAACATTTTCTTATTCTCACTAGCCATGTAATCAAGGGCGGCAGCCCATAGATCATTAGGGCCAGCATCGCCAGTTAAGACAATTTTTATATCATTTGAAACAGATTTTTCTTGGTTCATATCAATAACATCTATAAATTTATGGTTGATATCCCAAGCATCATCAATTGCTTTTAGCGCATCACCATTTCTAGCACCCATTAGATCTAACGCTCTGCGCAAAACTAATCCACCTCTGGAGCCACCAATTAACACCGTTGCATTTTGTAAGGTGTGGCGGCCAGCAGAGACTCCTAGCCCAGTTAAGGCAGCTCGCTGTTGATCAGTTAATGTGCCCGGAACACTTCTAACAATTGCATCCCCTGTTCCTGCTGAGTTAAATACTTGGTCATCACCTGTGGCACCAGAGCCAACTGCTGCTACTGGATGATCATGACCACCCACAGTAACTACCGCATTTTGTAATTGCGCAGGTAATTGATTTGAAACAATATTTCCCCAAGATTGCCCAGCAAAGCGTTGCTCTGGAATAAATGATTCTTCAACACCAAGAATTTGTTTAGCGCGCTGCCAAAACTTTAATGTGGATTGATCAAATAATGCTGTTCTAGAGGCTAGGGATGGCTCAGTTGCTAGGGTGCCGGTAAATTTAAATGCGACATACTCAGATAAGTTAAGCCAGACAATATCTTTTTGCTTAAAATCAAAGCCATCACTTTTCATTGCTAGTAATGTTGAAAGTGAGGACTCTGGTTTAAATACCAACCCTGTTTTTGTCTGATACTCATTTTTAAAATCAGCACCTAGATCATTCATCTCTTTTTCGCCTCTGCTATCAAACCAGGCGACTGGTTGGGTTAGAAGATTTCTATTTTGATCAAGGATGACACCACTTTCTGCCATACCGGTAATGCCAATACCTGCTACCTGGAAATCCCCAATTTCATTTTTAGTTAATGTAATTAACCTATCAATGCAATCCAATAAGAGTTTATAGATCTGATCAACATTAGCTTCGATTTTGCCATTAGGAAGAACTAGCCACTCAGTAGATTCCTTGGTTATAGCGATAAATTTTCCATCACTATCTACTGAAAGCACCTTGGTATTAGTTGTTCCTAGGTCAACTCCAAAAAATACCTGTTTCATATTAATTAGCAACCCTCTGCGCTAGATCAGCATATCTATTTAGCATTAGCGGCTCCTTGAATTAAAAATCTCATTAACCCGATTCACATCTACGCCGCCAGCTAAGAAGGTCTCACAGGATGCAGTAGCGGTTGCCATGGCAAAGCTTGCGCAATCTTTCCAATCAATAGTATCGCCCTTTGATTCTAAGTATGTGGCAAGTCCTGCTACAAATGAGTCACCAGCACCGACTGCGCTCTTATATTGGGAATCCTCAATTTTAAAGCCAGGCAAAAACCAACTCTGAGTGCCATTATTAAATGCACAGCCATGCTTACCTGCGGTGATAAATACATTAGCAGCAACTTTTCCTTGCAATTTAGCAGCAGCAATCATGGCGCGCTCTGGCACATTTGTATCATCTACAACAAATAAGTTTCCAGAGTTTCCAGTTATTAAGGCCTCCGCCTCTTCTAAATTAGGGGTAATAAAATCTAAAATGACTTTACTGCTGGCACTAAAGGATGCTGGGGATGTGTCAACAAGTATTTGTCCGCCCACATTTTTAATTGCAGTTGCTAACAGATCAATGCCATTTTCCGGAATTCCAGTTGGCATACTTCCCATTAGTAGTACAAGATCTCCTGGCTTCGTATTTGCAGCCGCCAAAGCACAGTAATCATCCCAGGCTTTAGCCTCTATCTTTGGCCCCTTGCCATTTATAACTGTAATCGCAGGTGAGCTTTCTTGATTGATAATTATTGCTTTTCTCACCTGACCTTCGATCTCTAAAAAGTTGGCCTTAATATTTTCGCTAACTAGTAATGATTTATATAGATCACTTTGAATTCTAGGTAACATTAAAATCAAGGTTGAGTTGCCGCCTAGGGATGAAACCGCCCTTACAACATTAATTCCTTTGCCGCCTGCGGAGGTTTCATTTTTTAAGGCTCTATGAACATTTCCGGTTTGAAGTGCTGGAACTAAAATAATTTCGTCAAAGCAAGGATTTGGAGTTAAGACAATCATATTATTGAAATCGATGTCATAAGGTAAATTCTATTAATCAATGCACTATGAGTCAATTACTAAAACATATTTTTAATCTGTTCCATCTATGACAATATGATCAATAACTGGAGGAATTTGCTTTACCTGTGTCATGTATTGATCAATATCCACTAATTTTTGCCTATCTCTTACATTGGATCTTTTCAGTAGTCGTTCTTTTCGTAGAGCTGGTGGGATAGAAACCCAGTACAAAGTAGGGTTTGGGTCAAATTGTTTTAGGGGTGAAATTAATTTTTCCCACAAAATAAGATCATTTATTTGTGAGGTGAATGGAGCGCACGCAATCAGTGATACACCGGTTTTTAATTTTTTAACAACACGCTTTATAAGCTCTTCATATCTTAAACTTGAATACTTTGCTAGAAATTCTTCAGCACCTAACTCTTCAAACTCTTTCTTGTTTTCAGAGATTAAATCATTTAAGTTATCATCAAAATCTAAGAACTCGATTTTAAGCTGTTTTGCTAACTTTCTTGAAAAGTGTGTTTTGCCAGAGCCAGGTAATCCACTAACTAGGTATACCTTTTGCAACTTAGACTCTTCCATTCTATTCAAATAAATGATTTAGATTCTGCTTTAGAACTTATATATTCATAACTAACCCTACCTTCCTAATTTAAGTATTGGAAGTCTGGTTAACGATATTTCTAAATTTAGATGTATATTTGATACATGTTAACGGTGATATCAGTAAGTAATCAAGGAATGTACTTGCTAAAGTTGCTATTAAAATTTGAAATCTAATATGACATATACTCCGCGTGATATCGCAGGCCTAGTTGCCGTAATAACAGGTGCCACCTCAGGTATTGGTAAAGAAACTGCTCGGTTATTAGTTAGCTTAGGTTGTAAGGTTGTAATTAACGCTAGAGGCAAAGATAGATTAGAAGAGTTAGTGCAGGAGCTTGGCAGCGATAACACCGCCTATGTTGCTGGCGATTGCGCCGATCCAGCAGTTGCGCGCCAGATATCTCATTTAGCACTAGAAAAATTCGGCAAGATAGATATCGTAATTCCTAACGCCGGCATTGGAATGTATGGATCAATCCTGGATTACAGTGATGATCAAATCTCTCAGATGCTTCGAACCAATATAGATTCAACAATTCATATAATCCGGGCAGCTCTACCGGCCATGATTGAATCTGGCTTTGGCGACATTGTGATCGTTGCATCTGTTGCTGGATTTCAATCAGCGGCAAATCAAGCAGTTTACTCAGGCACTAAACATGCCCAGGTTGGTATTGCAGCGGCATTAGATCGAGAGCTCCGGGAAAAAGGAGTAAGAGTTGCACTAATTTGTCCAGCAGGTGTAGCTACTGAGTTTGCAATGGGAACTGGTAGAACAGCTGGTATGGAAAAATTAGCAACCTATCTAAAGCCAGAGGATGTTGCCCATCAAATTGCGCATATTTTGCAGCAGCCAAAATCTATTCGAACATTTATCTGGACGCTTTGGTCAATGAATCAACAATCTTAAAAATTATTAGCCATTTACGCAGAGCTTTTAACTATGTACAGCAAGTAGCGTAAGGTACTCCAAATGCGTGCATTATTTATCGAACATGATCATGTCTCAAAGGGTGGTCCGATTTGGCGCGCTTTTGAAAAACATGGGTATGAGATTGAAAGATTTTTAGTAGTGCCAGAAAGTTCTTACTCATCGCCCAATATTGAAGTTACTTTTCCTATTCTTTCTAATTACGATCTGATTGTGCCAATGGGTGCGCCATATGGGGCATATGAAGATGAGCGAATTGGTAAATGGTTACTGCCTGAGTTAGCAAAGCTAAAGGCAGCACATAATGCTGGCATTCCAATTTTAGGTATTTGTTTTGGTGGTCAGTTAATGGCAAGAGCCTTAGGCGGCTCAGTTGCAAAATCACCAAAGGCTGAGCTTGGTTGGTATGAGATTGAATCTGATGATAAAACTTTAATCTCAACTGGTCCCTGGTTTGAATACCACTGGGATAGATGGAGTGTGCCTAAAGGTGCTACTGAGATCGCTAGAACTCAGATTGCAAGTCAAGCATTTATTATGGGAAGAACTTTAGCTTTGCAATTTCATCCAGAGATAGATCCAGATGTACTTGAAGAGTGGTTGGGTATGGAAGGTGGTTGTGCTGAGGTGGAATCTGTTGGCGTAGATGTTGATCAATTACGCAAAGAAACTAAAGAGATACAACCAGCCTCAGATAAACGTGCCTTTGAGTTAGTCGATACCTTCCTGAGGAGGGTTGCCACCGCACAAATTCAACCTGTCGATTAGTTATAACTCTAAACTCTAAATTTAAACTGCAGTAAATTCATAGTTTCAAATCTGCTAAAACTCACTAAATAGGAGTAAATTACAAAGTGCAATCAGCCGATTGCTCCTTATAAATACTTTAAGGGGGTGGAATAAGTTGTTTAATCAAATTACTACTCTCCACAGGATGACTAAAACATGGGTTGTTGAAGTAGGACATCCGCCGGCGCCAAGCGGCGCATACAAAGTATAGAGTCTTAAAATAAATCAGCCCTACCAAATACGGTAGGGCTGATTTATTTTAAGATTAACTACTCCGGGTTTTTTACTAAGCAAAAAGGATGACCTTGTGGATCTAAAAAGACTCTAAACATCTGCCCTGGTTGCTCTTTATGTTTAACTGCACCAATTGCTAAGACCCTCTCCTCACCAAGATCTAAATCCCTAACATGAAAATCAAGATGTTGTTGTTGCGGAATAGGACCATCTGGCCAGGTTGGGGCTAGGTAGTTATCTACTCGTTGAAAGGCTAGCTTTCTAATGCCACTATCAAATAGATCTACCCAATCTTCATCACCATTTCTGACACTCTCATCAATAACATATCCGGTGATTTGGCCATAAAACTTAGCCAGCGCAAGGGGCTCTTTGCAATCAATTACCGTGTAGGTGTGATGAGCTATCGCCATTTACTGCTCTCCTTCAAAGCTAATTAAAGTAAATTAATTATCTAATGGAGTTACGTAAGCTCCAGAGATTCCACCATCTACTAAGAAGTTGCTGGCAGTAATAAAGCTAGAGTCATCGGAGGCTAAAAAGGCAACTGCTCCAGCAATCTCACTTGCATCAGCAAATCTGCCCATTGGGATGTGAACTAATCTTCTAGCAGCTCGCTCTTTATCTTTGGCAAATAACTCCTGTAGTAATGGGGTGTTAACTGGACCAGGAGATAACGCATTTACTCTGATTCCCTCTCTAGCAAACTGCACGCCAAGCTCACGACTCATTGCCAGCACGCCACCTTTTGATGCGGTGTATGCAATCTGAGAAGTTGCAGCACCCATTGTGGCGACAAAGGATGCGGTATTAATAATTGATCCCTTTTTAGCTTTTTGCATATAAGGAAGTACTGCTTTGCAACATAAAAACACACTTGTGGTGTTTACCTTTAGCACTCGCTCCCAAGCATCAAGTGGGGTAATTAAAATTGAATCATCATCTGGGGGTGAAATACCTGCGTTATTAAATGCAATATCAATTCGATTATAAGTATCAAAGGCAACCTTATAAAGATTAGCAACCTGTGCTTCATTGGTGACATCACACTTAACAAAAAGCCCGCCAACCTCAGCTGCAACCTTATTTCCAGTTTCTTCATTGGTATCGGCAACTACAACCTTAGCCCCCTCACTAGCTAATCTCTTTGCTGTGGCATAACCAATTCCACTGCCAGCACCAGTTATAACGGCAACTCTGCCCTCAAGTCTTTTGCTCATCTACCTATCCCCTTTATTTAGTGTTTATTTTTCTAGTTGTCAGTTGCAATAAAAACATTCTTAACTTCCGTAAAACTATCTAGCGCATCTGGTCCTAACTCTCTGCCTAAACCAGATTGCTTATAGCCACCAAATGGAGTCCAGTAGCGAACTGAGGAGTTTGAGTTAACCGATAGGTTGCCACTTTCTACCGCTCTTGCTACTCGGATTGCTTTGCCAGAGTTATTGGTCCAAATCGAGCCAGATAAACCAAACTCTGTGTCATTTGCTTTTCTAATTGCATCTGCCTCATCATCAAAGGCAAGGACAGAAACTACCGGTCCAAAGATCTCCTCATTCCAAGATTTAGCCTTAGTATCCTTTGGTAGTAAAACCGTAGGTGCCATCCAAAAACCTTTTCCACTTGGCGCACTTCCTGTGAAAGCAACTGGCTCCGTTAAATAATTTTGTACTGAATCCAACTGCTTCTTACTGATCAATGGCCCCATATCGGTATTAGCTAGGGATGGATCAGCTACCTTAAAGTTCTTAACTGAAGTTTCAAAGGCAGCCATAAACTTATCAAAAACACTCTTTTCAACTAATAATCTAGATCTAGCGCAGCAATCCTGGCCGGCATTATCAAATACTGCGCCAGGGGCAGCAGCTGCTGCTTTTTCAATATCAGAGTCTGCAAAAATAATATTGGCACTCTTGCCACCTAACTCAAGTGTTACCCGCTTAACCTGATCGGCGCAGCCGGCCATAATTTGTTTACCAACCTCAGTAGAGCCGGTAAAGACAATCTTTCTAACCTTTGGATGGGTAACAAAGCGATTACCAACAATAGATCCCTTACCAACTACCACATTAAATACACCCTCTGGAATTCCAGCTTTAAGTGCTAACTCACCTAATTTAATAGCAGTTAAGGGTGTGTACTCAGCAGGTTTTAAAACTACTGTGTTGCCGGCAGCAAGGGCAGGGGCAAAGCCCCAACCTGCAATTGGCATTGGAAAATTCCACGGAACGATAATTCCAACTACACCCAGTGGTTCCTTAAAAGTAATATCAATGCCATTTGGTACTGGTATTTGTTTACCAAATAATCGCTCAGGGGATGCTGAGTAGTAATTTAAAACATTGGCAACATTATCTGCCTCCCATAAGGCATTTCCAATAGTATGGCCAGAGTTTGTAACCTCAAGCTTTGCTAACTCCTCACGGTGATCTGAAACAACCTGCGCAAATGCGCGCAGCAGTTTTGCTCTATCACCTGGTGCAACTTTTTTCCAAGTTTCAAATGCTTTATAAGCTTTTTCTATTGCAGTATCTGTAGCAGCAAGATCTGCTAGATCTACCGTTTTAACATTTGATTCATCGGCAGGATTAATTACTTGATAGGTAGCAGACACTTTTTCTACTTAAAACCTTTCAAAGTTTCTAAATAACTCCCAATCAGTAACCGCTTTGCCAAAGGCATCTAACTCAACCTGGGCCATGTTGGTGTAGTGATCTTGCACCTCTTTGCCAAAGACTGATTTTACAAAGGCTGAGTTTGCCCATAGTTGTTGGGCCTCAAGCATGGAGGCAGGCACCCTTGGTGAGTCTGAGTCATAAGCATTTGTGGTGTAGGCCGGCTCTAACTTTAATTTCTCATTTATTCCAGCAAGACCAGCTGCAATTGCAGCAGAGACAGCCAGGTATGGATTTACATCCCCACCTGGTGCTCTATTTTCTAATCTAAGTGATTGGCCATGTCCAACTAGACGCAGTGCGCAGGTGCGATTATCCCGGCCCCATCTAATTGCAGTTGGCGCAAAGCTGCCTGGCACATACCTCTTATATGAGTTGATATTTGGTGCAAATAACAAAGACAACTCCCGCAAATACTTTAATTGGCCAGCGATAAAGCTTCTGCCCACATCAGATAAGCCATGCTCTTTATCCTTCTCATCTGCCATTACCAACTCATCCTTTAATCCTCTAAAGGAAAGGTGGATGTGGCAGGAGTTTCCCTCTCGCAGATTTGGCTTTGCCATAAAGGTAAGGGCATACCCGGTTTGGGCAGCGATCTCTTTGGCACCATTTTTATAAATCACATGGTTATCACAGGTAGTTAAGGCATCTGCATACTTAAATGCAATCTCATGTTGGCCGTAATTACACTCACCCTTTACCGACTCCACATTCATACCAGCACCAGTCATACCTAATCTGATTGCTCTAAGTAATGGCTCGATTCGAGAGCCACCAAGTATTGAGTAATCAACATTGTATTGATTAGATGGGGTTAAATCCTTATACCCTTTACTCCAAGCCTGCTCATAGGAGTTGTTGTAAACAATAAACTCTAGCTCTGTTCCCACCATTGCCTTCATACCAGCTGCTGCTAAATCTTTAATCTGCTTACGCAAGATCTGACGAGGAGAGGCGACAACATCGCTATGGTCTAGCCAGGCAACATCGGCAAGTAATAAGGCTGCCCCATCTTGCCAAGGGATGTAGCGCAAGGTGTCAGTATCTGGCACCATCGCTAAATCTGAGTAACCCTTTTCCCAGGAGCTCATTTCATAACCAGGCACAGTATTCATATCGACATCAACTGCTAACAGGTAATTGCAACCTTCAGTGCCATGTTTTAAAACATCTGATAAAAAGTAATTTGCATCTAATCTTTTGCCAACAAGGCGGCCTTGCATATCAGTAATCGCCACCACAACGGTGTCGATCTTCTTATCGGCAATATCTTTACGTAATTGCTCTACTGATAGGGAAGCCATGATAGGTATAAGGGTATTGTATTTAGCAAGATATTGGCAATAAATTAAGGGCTACCTGCCCGCGTAAATTACGCTGGCTAGGTAGCCCTTAAATTTATTTAACTGTTTTTACACAGTTGTTTTAGGTCCGGTAAACCATTTCTTCACAGATAGGTGCCACCAGATCCATAGGACTAATAGTGTGCCGCCAACTAATATTGGTGCATAGTTAACAAACTTAATATCAAATCCCTCATTTCCTGGCCATCCCATTGGGGTGGTTGGCATGATGAAGTAGATTGAAATTACAATAATTTCAATTACTGCAATTGGTGACATCCACTTGTACTTATTACCAAGTGTCCATGATCCTGGGCGGAACTTATTACCCATGCGCCAACGTTGATAGATTGGAATTAAGAATGCAAGGTATAGACCAATCACCGTAATTGATACCACAGCATAGAAAGCTGTTGGCACAACAATTGGTGCCTCAGCTGATCCAATATTTACCTCAACTAAAGCTGGCAAGGTAATAAGGCCTGCTACTGCAGCACATGCAAGCACCGCATTTCTTGGCACCTTATTCTTATCAACCTTTGACCATCGCTTAGAGCCAGGAACTGCACCATCTCGGCTAAAGGCAAACATCATTCTAGAGGCGCTAGTTAATGCTGAGGTGCAGCAGAAGAGCTGACCAAAGCTAGCAATTAATAGCACTACCCCTGCCCACTCTGCACTTAGAGCTTGAGCAAAGATCACAGCTACACCACCGCCACCTGCGGTTACGGCATCTGCATCTTGAACTGCATATAGGAATGCAAGAAGAACGATCCAGCCACCAATTGCTGAGTAGAAGATCGCCTGCCACAAACCACGTGCTGCAGCATGCTCTGCTCCCTTTGTCTCCTCAGACATATGAGCACAGGCATCAAAGCCGGTGATTGTGTACTGAGTTAGTAAGAAGCCAAGTGGTAATACATAGAACCAAAATGCAGTTCCACTAGTCTCGCCCCCTGCTAATCCAGCAGAGTTATTAACTCGCATGGTAAACATGTCATAAACAGACATATGATTTTCTGGCAGGATAATCAAAACTGCAACAATAAATGCAGCACCAGCCACATGCCACCAAACTGAGATGTTATTTAATGTTGCCATTAAATGGCCTGAGCCAATATTTAGAGCTGCGATTAATACCAAGATAACTAGGAACATAATGAATACTCGTCGTAGTGAGTACCCCTCTGCCCAAGATGCGCTAAATGATGAGAATGAAAGATCAAAGAAGGTGGCGCAACCATATGCAACTGAGGCAACGCAACCAAATAATCCAAGCAGATTTAGCCAGCCGGTGTAGAAACCAGCCTTTGCCCCACCCATCTTGGATGCCCACCAGTAAATACCACCACTAGTTGGGTAGGCCGAGACCAACTCGGACATGGTAAAACCAATAATTAAAATAAATAGGGAGATCAGTGGCCAACCAATTGAGATTGCAATTGGTCCACCGTTATTCCAAGCTTGACCGAATGTCGTAAAGCAGCCGGCTAAAATTGAGATGATCGAAAATGAGATCGCAAAGTTTGAAAAACCACTCCACGAACGATCTAACTCCTGTTTATAGCCAAGCTCTGCGAGCTTGCGCTCGTCATTATTCAGCGTTGACATTATTGAATATTCCTCCTTTTAGGTGGCTTTTTGGAAAAAGCCTTACCCTTTTCTACTCCTGTGACCTAGATTACGGAAGGGTATAAGCCATGTTTTCTCACCTTTTTTTAAATAATTTCTCCAATTACGCCTAAATCCATACCTTTTAAATAAAGGGCTACCACCCTTGGCCAGGTAGGTAAGGTATTGCTATGTCGATCTTGGCAATTGATCAAGGCACCTCTGGCACTAAGGCGATCTTGCTGGATGAAAATTTTGTAGTTATAAAAAAAGGTTACGCACCCCTTGATACTGAGCATAATCAAAGTGGCGCGGCGCAAATCTCAGCTGATTTAATCTGGCAATCGGTATTAGATGCAATTGGTCAGATACTCACTGGCGCAAACCAAAAAATTGATGCGATCGCCTTAGCTAATCAGGGTGAATCTATATTGGCTTGGGATAAAGATACCGGGCAGGTGCTCACCCCAGTAATTATTTGGCAGGACTCAAGAAGTGCATCCCTGTGTGAAAGCCGCAAAGAGCATAGTGAGTTTGTCTTAAGTAAAACTGGCTTAACTATTGATCCCTACTTTGTCGCACCAAAGATCACCTGGCTTAAGCAAAATTACCCACTCCTACCAAAGAGTGCGGTAATTACAACAACTGATACCTATTTAATTTATAAATTAACTGGTGAGTTTGTCACCGATAAGGCCACCGCCTCAAGAAGTTTGCTCTTTGATTTAGAGAGCCTCTCTTGGCAACAACAATTAGCAGATATTTGGGGCATTGATATTTCCACCTTACCTAAATTAGTTGATAATGATCAGATAATTGGGCAGGTAAATGCCAAGGAGCTACCGGCATTAAAGGCAACTCCACTTGCAGCAGCAATTGTTGATCAACCAGCTGCCCTATTTGCCCAAAACTGTTTTACTCTAGGTCAAGCAAAGTGCACCTTTGGTACTGGAGCATTTTTACTTACCAATATTTCAGATCAGATAAAGATCTCTAAAAATGGTCTTGCTACCTCACTTGCCTGGCAAATAAAGCAATCAACTAATTACTACCTAGATGGTCAGGTCTTTACCGCAGCTAGTTGTGTTGATTGGCTACTTGAGAATAAATTTATTAATAATCTATCTGAGATAGATCAACTACCAGATGCCAATGGCGTAATTGCCTGCCCCTCATTTGCTGGAATTGGCGCACCACTTTGGCGACCAGATGCCACGGCATCAATTATGGGTCTGGGTTTAAACCACAATAAATCACATATTGCATCTGCGATTATCGATGGCATAGCAGCTGCGGTGGCAGATTTATTATCAGCTGTGAAATCAGATGGGGTGGCAATCACTACCTTGCGAGTAGATGGTGGTCTTACTCAATCGGCAAAACTTATGCAGATGCAGGCAGATTTAGCTCAGATTCCAGTTGAGCAGTACGCCCACCCAGATGCCACCGCAATGGGTGTGGCATACCTGGCAGCAATGGCAATTAATCCAAAGTTATCAATTGCAGATATTGGTAAAAAATGGCAGCCGGCAAAGGTATACCTGCCTAAGTGGAGCCAAGATCAATCTCACAACTACTTAAGTAGGTGGCGAAGTGTGCAGAGAGTAAGTTTAGATCGTGAAAAGTAGCCAATTTGATTTAGCAATTATTGGCGCAGGTGTTGTTGGCAGTGCAATCGCCAGAGAGTTTGCCAAACATAATTTAAGTATTGCTCTGCTTGATGCCGCCGCTGATGTTGGCGATGGCACCTCAAAGGCAAATACTGCAATCTTGCATACTGGATTTGATATGACACCTGGCTCACTTGAATCAAAGTTGGTATCAGATGGCTACCATCTATTAAAAAAATATGCCCAAGAGGTAGATATTGCTATGGAAGACTTAGGTGGCCTACTTGTTGCCTGGAGTGATGAGGAGGTAGCAAATCTTCCTAAATTAAAAGAAAAAGCGATAGCTAATGGTTACACCGAGTGTGAATTAATAAGTAGTGAGCAGTTATATAAATTAGAGCCAAATTTAGGTAACGGCGCACTAGCTGCTCTGACAGTTCCAGGTGAGTGGATTATTGATCCCTGGAGCCCAATTGTTGCCTTTGCAACCCAGGCAAAGTTAGCCGGGGCGCAAATTCTGCTAAATACCAAGGTGGAAAAGATTACCCACAGTGATAATCAATTTAATTTAAGTTGCTCAAATCCTGATGGCGATCACAAGATAGTAAGTAAGTATTTAATAAATGCTGCAGGTCTTTACTCAGATGAGATTGATGGCCAACTTGGCATAGCTGATTTTAAGATCACACCTAGAAGGGGTGAGTTAATAGTCTTTGATAAGTTAGCTAGAAAACTTATCAACCATGTGATCTTGCCAGTGCCATCCTCAATGGGTAAGGGAGTTTTAGTATCTCCTACGGTATTTGGCAACATCATGCTTGGGCCGACAGCTGAAAATCTTGAGGATAAAACTGCAACTGGCTCTACAAAATCTGGGCTAGATACGTTAAAGATGAAGGGTAAAAAGATTGCACCTGCCCTATTAGATGAGGAGATCACTGCAATCTACGCCGGCCTTCGCGCAGCCTCTGAGCACTCTGATTATCAGCTAAAACTACACACAGTAGGTAGCCATGCCAACTACATAACAGTTGGTGGAATTAGATCAACTGGACTTACCGCCTCAATGGCAATTGCAATCTATGTCAAACAATTACTCACCAAGGCAGGTCTTTTACTCTCAGATGAAAAACCATTACCGGCTGTAGTGATGAATAATCTAGGTGAGGCATCTATTAGAAGTTATCAAGATGAGGCCAAGATCAAACAATCTCCCCTGCATGGCCAAATAATCTGCCACTGTGAAAAGAGCACAACCCAAGAGGTATTAGATGCACTAGCTAGCCCAATTGCCCCAAGTAATTTAGCCGCTCTTGCCAGAAGAAGTAGAGCAGGTCTTGGTAGATGCCAGGGCTTCTACTGTCACTCAGAGCTAAGAAAGTTGCTGGAGAAAAGATGAGATCCTCTAATGTTGATGTCTTAATTATTGGCGCAGGTCCTGCTGGATTATCTGCTGCCATCGAGTTAAAAAGATCAGGTGTAGAAAAGGTGCGGGTAGTAGAGCGAGAAAAACAGGCAGGTGGGGTTCCCCGCCACTCATTTCATCCAGGTTATGGTGTTAGAGATCTAAAGAGATTTTTATCTGGGCCAAAATATGCAAAGTTTTATCTTGAACGGGCAAAAAAATTAGGAGTTGAGATCTCAACTAAAACTACCGCGACAGATTGGGTTGATAAAAATACAATTAAATTAACCTCACCCTTTGGCTTAGAGCAGGTATCGGCAAAGGCGATTGTCTTAGCAACTGGCGCTCGTGAGCGGGGCAGATCTGCTCGAGCTGTTGCCGGCAAGCGGCCTGCTGGGATTTACACCACCGGCTCACTCCAACAAGCCACCTACTTAGAGGATTTATATGTTGGAAAGTGCGCTCTAATAGTTGGCGCAGAGCATGTAAGTTTTTCTGCAGTTATGACCTTAAAACATGCTGGCGTAAAAACTGCTGCAATGATCTGTGAGGAGAAAAAACACCAAACTGTCTTTGGTGTTCCTACCCTTTTGCGTCTTATCTATCGCTTTAAATTACACACATCTACCAAATTACTTGAAATCCAAGGAGATAAAAGAGTAACTGGCGCCCTCCTTGAAAAAAATGGCAGAAAGTGGGTTGAGAGTGTGGACACCATAATCTTTACTGGCGATTGGATTCCAGATCATGAGCTAGCTAGAAAGGCAGATATTGCAATCGATAGTAGGTATAAATCCCCAGTGGTTGGCAAAGATCACCAGGTAGCAGGCTCTAATATCTACAGTATTGGAAATCTAATCCTGCCGATAAAGGCAGCAGATCAATGCGCACTTGAGGCTAGAAAGATTGCCAAGATAATCGCTAAACGATTAAATAACCTAAAAGTATAAGTAGAATTAAATAATTATGTGCCGCCTACTTGGTTACTCATCTACTACTGCCACCACCTTTAATGAGGCAGTCGGTAGTAACTTTGAAGAGTTTGTAAATCTATCTAAAGATCATTGTGATGGTTGGGGAATTGCTACCACTAATGACCACAAGGCAGATTTATACAAAGAGCCAGTTGCAGCTACCAAGAGTGAGCACTTTAAAGAGCAGTTAGAAAAACATAAATCAAATGCCGCCCTATTACACCTTCGCTGGGCAACAGAGGGCATGCCGGTAAATGAAAATAACACCCACCCTTTTACATATAAAGACATGACCTTTATTCACAATGGCTCTATCTCACCTGCCAATGTCTTAGATCCATTAATAGATAAGAAGTATTTAGATTTAGCAAAGGGCACAACAGATTCAGAGCGTTACTT
>Ga0082207_1000134_pt1 | contig 41914 bp, 28 predicted proteins | sample LakMenEpi10Aug09_FD_71540 | JGI IMG/M metagenome (GOLD analysis project Ga0082207, IMG submission 71540) | reverse complement strand
TCAATCTTGTCCGCAGGTCAATCCCGTCAATACCGTCAATGGGGTCAATGCCGTCCAAAACCCTCGCGTCCGCCGCAGGCGGACGCAGTGTCGGTGATTTCTCCGAAATCACTGTTGGGAATCAGAGTAAACGTGATTTCATGAGTCGCTTTTGCCACGCCGCCTGACGGCGGCCACGTTTTTGACGGCATTGACGGTGTTGACAAGGTTGACTGCATTGACGGCGGACAGAATTGACCACGTTGACATCGTTGACATCGAAAGCCAATGAGGTCAACCTCGTCAATCTTGTCCGCGGTCAATACCGTCAACGCCGTCAATAAGGTCAATGCCGTCCAAAACCCTCGCGTCCGCCGCAGGCGGACGCTGCTCTGGCGCCGCAGCAACTACCTGCGTTTGTTATTGATCGTCCGTTTAAGCAATACGGTCTGATCGGTATTGAGATCTTCGCCGGGCAAAAAGCCCACAGGCACAGTCCGGTCGATGATGTAAAACGCCCGTTCTCGCTCAGGCTCACCCGCAGAGTTGGTGTACTCTTTTCCAAACCCTGTCACTGGATCGTACTCAAAGAGTGCAACCGTTACCCACATGGCAAAAACGTTCGACTGATCAGTCGTCAAATTCGACAATCGCATGGCCCGCTGGTACCGAGTAAATGCGTTCTGACGCGCTTCGGCAAACTCAAGCGGATTGATCCCTCCAATATTCCCCGCTTCCGCATTGGCAACAGAATACGGTGAAAACAGCAAATTGCCTTGGTTCTGACCGTTGGGTTGCTCTCTTCCTGTCGGGTTGCGATCAAGCGAACGCAATACCGTCGACTCGCTAGCATAACGTCCCCGCTGGGTCGTTTGCGCCCGATTCGTCGCGTCTTGACTCGGTGCAAAAGGATAGAGATTGGTCGCTAAACCGGATCGATAAGCTCCAGCGAACAATGTCGGATAATTCGGATCCATGCCTGGAATGCTAATACCGATCGAAGACGAACCACCCCCAGCATAGCCTTTGCGATTCAAAAAGAATTGAGCGGCTAGACCGTTTTGCAGATTGCTCCGCTCGTTGGTGTCAGTAAAGAGATACTCTAAACCTTGGAACACCTTGTCGGAACTGATCGTATTGAGGTTGATCTTACCAGGACTGACATAAGTCGGGAGCTGATGGTAAGGTGCAAGCACCGAGGCACCGCGGAAGCTTTCGCGTTCCCCATTGTTTGTAAAATTCTCTTGAATGAACGAACCGAGGAATCGGGCGGCCCAAGGATCAATATTTCCATTGGGAAAAACTGCTGCTTGCAAACGCTCGATATCAAGCTGCTTGACCGTGTCGACATAAGCCGTTTGCGTTTCAACGAGTTCAAGAATCAGCCCCCAATCGGCTTGGGCGCGCGGTTTGCCCGACGTCGTTGACCAGTCCCCTGAGCGACGCATCCAGTATCCACCCCGTTTGGCGACAGTCGCTGCATTGGCGTCGGTCGGAGCATAATCCATGAAATCGTTTGCACCTGCGTTTTCCAGATTCGTCACCAAAGCGTTCGAAACTTGGAACGATGGCAAGAACCCAAACGGTGTGCGTGCAGTGCGATCATCAGCGATATCAAAGTAGTAACCGAACTGGCCTGCCGATGTTTGTGGAACCATCATCAGTTCATGCGCGTTTGCAAAGGTTCGATTCATCCAAACCGGAGAGGTCAGGTCTCGTGGCGAACCGTTGTACTCAGGTTGATTCTGAACCAATTGCGGTGGACCGAAACCGTCGTACTGGTCGGCCGTGTCGGCGATGTTTCCGTTGATGTTCTGATAACGATAGCCTACGTTCACATAACCCAAGCTCGTAGCGCTACTATGAACCGATTGGGTCATGTTGTTGTCGCCCGGTTGCTGTGACGCATAACCTAACTGGACGTTGAAATAAGACGCATAACGATCAAATTGCGGTCCGTTTCCAGCGGGTGGGTCCGGGTCGACAAGGGTTTGATAGGGAGTTTTGCGCAACTGAGCCGTCGATGCGGAGTGGTAGGAGAATCCCCAGTCCTTCTGGCTTCCTGCATTGGCAGTCGGTTGGCCGTTGGCGACCGATACCTTGGTGTTGGCATTGCGTCGAGTACCGCCATCTTTGTACCGAGATTGAAAAGCCACATCCGCACCAGGATCATTCGGGTCAGAACCCTTGGGAGCCTCGCCATTGAAGACGGTCAAATCGACCGAAATCCAATCGACGGTGATGTACGGGTTGTTGATCGGATCGTAAGGGAACTCAGGGTCGGCAAGCCGTTGCAAGCAGGCGGTACGAACGTTGTCGTACGTGCCGGTCCGAGTCATCGGAGCCGCACCGTTGGGATTCAACACAGGATTGACACTAGGTCGATAGTCGAAGGGCTCATTCGGGAACCTATCGGTTCCGATGTTGGAAGCATCGACCCAGGAGTCCGGTGGCAGATCGTTGTAACCCCATCGGTTATCCGATCTTTGTGGACGGCGATCTTGAGAATTCAGAACCGTTGTAGGCATCAAGTTTTGCCTCCAGTAGCCTTGGTTCTCGATCGGATTAGGCATCGACACGTTGATTCCTACGCCTTCGGGGAAGCAGTTTCTCCAAGTTGGATTATTTCCGTTATTGCCATTGTTCCCGTTGTTGCCATTGCCGTTACCCGGGGTATTGGTCGGAGGTTCTGCAGCACACACCACACCAACGGGGGCTTTGATCCGATTGACCCAATCGGGACGGTAGCGGTTGATCGACTCGCCATTGAGCAGCGTCGTCGAGACGCTGTTGCTTCCAAGCACAATCGCTTGGTGACTGGGCGAGTTGATGGGTGGATTCGTCGCGACTGAATTCCTGAGCAGCGTCGCAGGCCAAGGAATCCCAGTCTCTGGATTCGTGGTCAATGACCCTACGTTCGTCTCGGGCCTTGGGCCAACGACCATGTAGTTACCACCTTCGAGAAACAAAGGGGATCCTTGTTGGGTGGAGCGATTGTAGTAGACCATGAACTCGCGGTTGGCGTTCTGCTGCGGATTGTCGTTGCCACGCAAGTTCGGAACGCGAGGCACGTTTCTGGCCGACTGCTGCGTAAACCAAATCATCCGTTCAAAGACTTCGGTGTTTGGCGAAGTGTCGGTCAAGAGTTGATTTAGGCCCGAACCGACGTTGTACTCAGGAGACTGGCTGTTCTGATCGCCGGAAATATCGCTGTCTTGGGAAAACTGAGGATCGAGCCATGCAAGCCGATCGGTGTTGTTGTCGTTGGCCTGATAGAGCACATTGGGATTCTTGTTTCGAGTGTTGGATCCCGGAGGAGTGCTATCGGAAATACCGATCCGCCAGACGGGTTGAGACCCCCAGGCTTGGCTCGACGGAGCCATCTTATTGACCAACAGCTTGATTCGATTTCCGTTATTGGAATCGACTGCATAGAGCGACGAAGGAGCACCAGGGAGCACTGGATCGGTGTTGACGTACGTCGACCGAGGTGCGTAAACCTCCAAGAACAAAGAGCCTTGGGGGAATCGGTACTGATCGAAGTCGTTGTCGCCTTGTCCAACTTCTTTGCCAGAGCCATCATCCATGTTGGTATCACGCACCTTTTTGTCGTGGAAAGCCAACGATTCGGACAGAAGCAATTCGGGCTGTTCCATTCCCCAAACGACCCCGATGAATTGGCGCATGGTGGAATTGATTGGATTGTTGCCAGAGTTGATCAACCGGTCTGGGGCCCAGTAAGCGGTACGGTCCAAGCTCCCGTTCCGCACTCCAAAGGGATAGATGTCGTACTCAAAGCGAGTCATGGCCGCATCGGTATCCCTAAAGTCCACCACATTGACAGCCCATTGGGCCAATGCCCGCGCTCGGAATTTATCGCGTTGCAATTGGTTCGTCACTGTCTCCATGCTCGGGAATTCGTAATCCCTGGGCACGATCAATTGGGCCAAGCAGTACAGATAGCGTGCCAGCAGTTGCCGAGACCCCAAATAAGGCCTTGAACTGGAGTTTCTCAGGTTCAAGCCTCTGGTATAGAGCCCTGCAACTCCGCTCGATACTTTCATGTTCTGAGCGTAATCCCACTTGCCCTCGACTTCATCATTGAAGTTGTAGATCTCGGCAGGCTCGTCGATTTGACCGTCGTTGTTGCGATCCACACCGTTGCCAAAGGGACGATTAAGGTTGAGCCTCAGGTTCATGCTAAACTCGGGCGGAAAAAGCTCATTGAGGCTTTCGACCGTTAGCGAATATTCGTCGTTTGCAAGATCTGGCGCGGGCAATGTTCGCCTTCGGTACCGCTGTTCGTGAAGCATGCGAATGAGCCCAAGCAAGTTGCCTGGATCGCTTTGTAGGTTATAGCCGTTGCTGTTGGCAAACGTCGTGCCGTTGAGTATCGGTGCAACTGCTGTAAGCTTCGGATACCTCAGTTCTGCGCTGTGGGTCGTGATCAATCGGTTCACATCCGATCCGCTTCCAAACCCGGATGCTGCGAGCCGCGCTCGCAGCTCGGTAGGCAACGACGAAACGTCTTCGTCATAACGACGGAGGACCGACTCAAGATCGCTGAGGGTAAAGGGAGTGTCCCCGTAATCCCGCTTACCCGACCCCGACTCATACGCATCGCCGATGGTCTCCGATGGAAAGCCTTGCTGCACCCCGGCTTCGGGAGTTGCATCGGGAACCTGGGGATACAAGTAGACCAAGTTGCCGTGTTTATCGAACGTAGGAGCCACACTCGATCGTCGACCCATCGGTGCGCCCGGCATGGTACCGTGTCCGTAGACGCCGTTGAGTGGAAGCTCCCGCTCCATCAAGGCGCTTTGCGGATCGTTCAAGGGTCGGCCCGGTGTACGATCGATCGCGTTATTGAACGCCAACGAAGCATAAGGCCGAGCCCCATAGCGCAAATCGAAGATCGAATAGCTACTGCTTGAAGTGAGCAAGGAAGCATTGTTCTCGAAGAGCGGGTTTAGCGAAATGTCTGCTGGACCGTAACCGAACCCTTGGGGAATGGAATATCCGAATCGGTGCAGGCCTTGGGAGTAACCAAAGGCATTAAAGCCCACACCGCTTCCCCCGAAATTCGCAACCGCTGATCCTTGGACCCGATCGCCATGCAAATTGATATTCAATCGACCATCGAGATCCTGAATCATCACTGCCGTCAGAGCCTTGAGCAAGCGGCCATCGGGGGAATGGATGGCGGGTAGATTCGGGTTGACCCAAACACTATCGGCAACTCCGTCTCCATCGTTGTCGACATCCCAAGGTCCTGAGATGAGCTGGTTGATGTAGGGGATAAGAGGTGCGTTTTGCGCAAAACTCTCGCGAGGATACGAGGGGAAACTGCTGTTGGGCTGGAAGTAAGGGTTTACCGAAATGATGCCATTGCCGGCTTGGTAACTGTAGTTCATCACGCGTGCTGAGGAAGCATCGACAAGCCGCAGCAACTCAGAGGCTTCTTGCGCGTTTGCAGGAGTGCCAAAGACGTGGGAGATGTAATGGATCAATTCCGGTCGATAGAACGATGGTAAAATACGTGATCCGTCAGTAAACGAGAGCCAATAGTCTCGCCAATCGGCCACATCATAGCCTTCATTGCTCTGCCCCTTGAGCAAGCTTTGTTCGCCAATGCCCGACACACCGACAACACCTCCATTGTTGGCCATTAGATCGGGGTTTTGGAGATAGTCGTAGTTGGGAAGCAACGCCGGCGGGATCTTTGGCTTGCTCGTCGGGATTCGCATCAAGTGCCGCGCGTCGATGTTACCGAAACTCGGTTGGACCGGATCGGTTTCAAGACCGATCGCAGCATTGTTGAATGCATTGCCATTGATCATGCACTTGTAACCTTGATAGGTATCGGCGGCAGGTTCGTAAAAGAAGAATAGATTGCGAAGCCCTTGGCTGTTGGGTAGCGCAATCCAATCGCCCAGTTCACCCGAGAAGGTTTCTACCCGCAACGTGCTGGGGTTTCTCCACTTGCCCTCGAGTTTGCCTTTGATGCTCGACACGTCGATCATCACCGAGTAGTCGTAATCGACCGAGGTGTTTTGCGGATAGTTGCCTTGAGGAGCACTTGGCATGTTCCCATCGAGATTCGGATCAGCGACCGAATCATTAGCAGATCGGACATATCCGACGTACTTGTAGATTCGGAACGAATAGCCTGCCAAGGGGCCTTCAAGAACCGTTAACACGCGACCGTTGTAAGCCCCCTCGATGGGGCTGAGTTGATAGGAAGAGTATCCGCCTGCAAGGTTGCTTGGATTGCGAGGATCGATCGAGATTTTCAATAGCTCTACACCGGCGCGATCCACGGGCGTAAGCTTGCGGCACCATTTGTCTTGGAACGTCGTGATACCGGCCCCGTAGAACCGATGACCAAACTGGACTTTGATGGCGTTGGCATCGTAGACATCTTCCAAAAGAGCGTGCTTGTAAAAGGCGCTCTTTTGGTCTTTGGTTCCTCGGACGGCCAGCTTCATGACTTCGCTGGTCAGCCCTTTTACCGAAGCGTTCGAATGGTTGGCTCGAACCCGCAAGGCCTGTGCCGCAGTTTGAGACGAACTTGCAGAGACAACCCATGTCACGGCCAGGAGCGAAAACAGCGCGAGCATCCCGAGGGCCAACAGCAGGATCAAGCCTTGGCGATTTTGGCTAGGTCTTCGATGGCGGTTTCGTATCGAGTGGTCCATGATAAGTTTTCCTCTCTCGCGAGTTTGGAGTTGGAGAGTGGCGTCTGTTTCGGATCGGTAGTGATAAGTAACCAGGCCTGAGTGAATCGTACGCAGCGACTAACGCAATTCCATCTGACGCTCGTAAACTTGCACGACATCTTTCAAAATCACCGCTTGGGTTTCATAAGTTCCTGCGGTGGTACCAGGAACAGGAGGAACTGTCGGTAGACTCATTCCTTTTTCTTGCATGTCACTGATTTCACCTTCGGTCCATCCCCAAGGCTTCCCAGCGACTCGCAAGGTTAACGGGTAGCTGTCCCCTGTGACGGCAATGATTCGATACCAACGATGGACTTGCCGCGCGACCTGCGTGACGTTTGCATTGTTTGCAGGCCGAGGTGTTAAATCACGCATCGCAAAGCGAGACATCATGATCCAATCCCCTGCTTTGACTTTCGAGTCCATCGATGCATAGCCATTGACGAAAATGTTGAAGGTTCCCGAAGTGATCGCGTCGTCCGAGATCCCCGTAACCCTGACAGCTCTTTCGTTGGTGGGAACATTCATCACTTCGGATGGCGTTCCTTGCTGAGCACTGCCAGGATTGATCACTGCGACGGAGGAAAGCTCCCGAACATCGCGTTTCGAGAAGACGACCAAGGCGACGTCATAGAGCCGTGGGATGTCCAAAGGTTGATTTGCTAGTGGACTCATTTGGAAGATATTCGTAACTCGATCCAGAGAAATCACCGGTGTGTTTTCCGAGGGAGTGATCGTCGCCATCCATGAAGCTTGAGCCGCCGCCGTCGGAGTCGAGATGATCGCACCATCGGTTCCCACATACACAGATCTCAAAGGACCAATCGCTTTGTTGACCGTTGCCGATGGCTGCACCAAGTCCCCACCGTACATGGTCGCCAAGCGTACGGCTGCAGGTTGACGCAACCAACTTCCTGGCATCGACAACTGCGGATCGCTCAGAGAACCTCTTAGGAGTCGTGGTGCACGCCTGAGCTGCGGATCGGAAACCAATAGAACCGGATCACTGGTATCGAACAAGAACGGAAACCGCGTTCTAAAAAAGGGTTGAGGAACGTTGTTTCCACTGCGATTGGCAAAACCCCAGAAGAGTGGATCGATGCAAAAACCGATTCCGATCGCTTCGTTCTGTGCAACGGCGGCTTGGGTTGCATTTTGAGGAACCGGAAACGAAGTGCCGACGGCGTTGTAAGCGTCCTTCATCCCGTTGACGGAATACTCCGCAAGGCCCACATCATCGACCAAGCACCAAGGGCTTTCGAGGGTCGGCTGGGCGACGTTGGCGGTGTTAAAAAGAGCGATGGCACTTTCGCCCGCCGCGAGCCCTTGGGTGATCTGCTGGCTGTCTTCGGCTTGGCGTCCCGCAAGCGGGATCAAAAAGGCGATCGATACCAATCCGACCAAAATAACGACCATCGAGAAAATAACCTCGAGCATCGTCAATCCGCTACGTTTGTTGATCATCTTGGTTGCCCTTGCATCCGAAGCCTTACTGAGCGGTGACATTGGAGTTGTAGGTTCCTCGGCGCGATAGCTCGATCATGTCGCCAAGATTGAGGTCGTTGTAATTCAATCCCAAGATCGAAATTTGCGTTTCGAGATTGACCACTGGCGACGCTGAGATCGCTCCGGAGTTTGGACTGAGCCGAACGACATAGGCGCTCAGGTCGGTCAAGTTGTTTTGGACTCCTAGGGATGCTGCGGTTTTGTAAGCCAGAGCGTTGCGTCCGAGAATCTGCGGATCGGCATCCACGGGCATCGTCACACGCTCGAGCTTACCGACATGCAAGAAGACATCCTGCGTCGCGTCGATGCGAGTAAGGCTACCTTGGTAGTTCGGGTCGGATCCTGTGCCTCGTCGCTCGTTTGCCCAAACGTGACTGAGTCGACCTTCTGAAGAAAAGACGACGTACACCGGACGCAGTTCCTCAGGTACAGGAGGGGTTGGACCATTGGAAATCCAATCTGAGGCGAATCGCAATCGATAATCGAAGCCAGGCATCGCAGCACCTGTGGGGTCGAAAACCGGTTGCTTCTCAGGTGGCAGATTGCCATGTCCAGGCATCTTCTTACCGAAACCGCTGAGCGATAGATCGACACACATTCCACGCGGCAATTGAACCGTTTGGGAAAAGATGGGCTTGGGCTTTTGGTAGATCTTAAACTGTCTAAAGATCATGCCAGGATTAAGGTCCACGTACGGTTCTTTGGCCCGTTCGGTATGGCCATCGAAGAGTTTCTCGTTCATCACGGAAAACCAAATCGTCCCGCCACCAGCATTTCCATGCACCGTTGGCGACCTGGGAGAAACGATGCTAAATCTTCGCGATGAATCTCCAAAGCTGATTTGCGATCCGTTGGTCAAATACTCTCCGACAAGCCATGCAAGATTGATATTGGCCGATGCGGTGACTTCGAAGATACGAGCTTCTGGCACCATGCCTTGATGGAAATCCACTAATGCATCTTCACCGATGTAAGGAGCGTTCGTGGGTATCGCGGGAGTCAGTCCATCCCCTGGAACGCGAACTCGAAAGGAGACTGCGACTGGCAGCATCGCTTCGGTCACCGGCAGAGGTTCTTCGGCAAGGCTCATGCGGATGCATGCGTTGTAGGGAATGAAGTTCGTGTCTGGGGTAGGATAAGGCCCAGGCAAAGCCGTACCGGAGATGAATCGAGGAGACCCAGGAACATTAGGGTCAAAAGTTGGATTTGGAATTGCTTGAGAAGAAAGTCTTTCAAAGACGACTGCCACTGATCGATTGCGGCCAATGGCTCTTGAACGAGCTGCTTCAAGATAGTTCTTGACCATGATCGCAGCTTGGCTGGACTTGCGATCGGTCAGAATATTTTTGATCCCCGGTAGCATGACTGCTGCGATTGCAGAGACCACACCTACAACGACCAGTAGCTCGACGAGCGTTAAACCATATTTGTTTCGTTTTCGACGAATCATTGGTAAGCTCCGTTGATGCTGTAATTGGTGATATCGTCCTCGAAGAGCTTCGCGTCAAGGATCGCCCCGAGCCTCGAGGTTGGCAAAGTACGAGGGAACCAAGGATCGCACATGACAACAGGTGACTGCCCACCAAGATCGTATGGCACGGGCATCACGACATCGGTCACCGAAGCGCTAGTCAATGGCATCCGATACCTTGTATTTTGATCGCTTGGGTCTCCCAAAGAGCCCTTTTCGTGCCAAAGTTTTACACCGAAACCAAAACCGCCGGTTCCATCCCGATCAACTCCCGAGGAAATTACCAATGGGAACGCCATCGCACTGGGTTTATAAACTTTGGTATTTCGGAACTTGATTCGATATCCAGGATCTGCTTTGCGTGGATCTAAAGGATCGCTAAACGCGTAGTTGGCAAATCCGTCGCGATTGAAACTTGGATCCAAAAGATCTGGGTGGAAGCGTATCGTATCCGGGAAACCTGTCGGCCAGCGCACCCAGCAGATCGGCTGGCGATTCGCATCGATAAACTCCAGGAGTCCGTCGTTGTCGGTATCGGCAATCTCGGTCTTACCAAAGATTTCGATGGCCGGACTTCCGTTGAGGTTTGAATCTTCAACGATCAAATAGAGAAACTCCGCATTGGCTACTTGAAATGCACCTGGATTTTGATCCGGATTGGTAGCATCGAGTTGTTGCCGCCAATTCGGGTTGACTTGAGTCAACCTTGCCTTGATTCGCGCCGCTCGAGGTGATTCCGATGCCGTGACAACAACTGGTTGTGGCCCTGCGTTTGGATTTGGTCCTGGGGCTACAAGTCCGGTCCAGTAATTCCTTACGACAGGTCCACTGGTTTTGATATCCTGATAATGATCCGGCATCTCTTGAGCGATCATCTCACGAAGAAGCATCACTCGCAATCGTTCTAAGAGAATACCTTTTGGCTCAAACTCATCGTCATTCGCAAGGAGCGTTTCTGTTGCGTTCCCGGGAACTGGGGTTGCAAAAAAATTGTTGGTCCCTCTGGCGAAGTTGATCGGGTAGTTCTCGTACTCTTGCATGCGTGAGACGAGGACTTCACTGATCTTGCGAATCGTGCTCTGGGTGCGAATGTTCGAAGCTTCGGCAGCCGCTTGGCGATAAGCCACCAAGAACATGCTCGATACGACCGTGATTAGACTGATCGAAACAAGGAGTTCGACCAAGGTCAGACCTCGGTGGGGCTTTCGGTTGGTTCGAGTTGGCTTGTTCATGATGCGTAAACCTTAGGCCACAAAAAGGCGAATGATCAACTCGACTGCCCGAAAGTTGGACCGTCTATGAAATTGGAGGTGTTGTCATCCACGGGGCGTTCCCGACCGAATTCGGGAAGATAAAAGCGGATCGCGCTCTGAACGCTCGGCGGGACGAAGCCAGCGTTTGGACCTAAGGCACAACCGTTGCCCCCAGGTACTGCAAAAAGTACCAATCCAGCGCTGAGGTCTTTCGGAGCGCGGCAACCGTAAAAGTTATCGTATCCCGCGTTCATGAGCTGATAGGTTTTGTTATTGGCGTACAACAACGTCCCCGGCCTATTGGGATTGATATCTGTCGAAAGAAATGGCCTTGCGCAATTCGGAGAACTAGATACGGCTCCAGGGACATAAAAATTGAAATAAGTACCTGCCGTCGTCGAGAACTGATAAGTTCGGCTATCGAAGTACACGATCGGACGGCCTACCGAGACCGCAGGACCTGTGCCGATGTACACGGGCATCAAGTCATTGCCTACGCCTTCGCCAAAAGAAAGCTCGTCGGTCGAAATGCCATTGGCATTCAAAGTGAGCCTCGACAACTTGAACTCGAAAAACGCGTTTTCTCGCTGGGTGTTGTAAATGTATACCGATCCGGATTGCCTTAACGGGCCGCCTGGGCCACTGATGGGTCGCTGAGGATCGTTGCTAAAGCCGCCGAGGAAAAAAACCAAAGCCTCTGCAGGGTCAAAAACACGTCCACCCAGCGGATGCGATCCCGTCAAGTCGTTGTCGTTTCGGACATAACCGTTGACGGCACTATTGGCAGGATTGAGTAGCGCCAGCTCGGTGACCAAGATGTTTGGGAACGCTTTGCGCAAGTGGGCTTCCATCACCGGCCAGGAACTGCCATCGGGTGGATAATCTCCGTACTTGTTGCGATAAGCCTCGACGGCCGAAGCGATCGACTGAATTTCGAACGCTTGAGCTTGCTTGAGTATCGAGATCCTCGCTGCATTAACCCCCCAAGCCAAAAGGCCTGCGAGGATCCCAAGGATCGCAATGACCACGAGCAACTCGACGAGCGTGAAACCCTCGCGTGATGTGCGCCGGCCTACCAAAACCTTGTGCATCGTTTCGTCTCTCATGAGCAGTACCTCGACTAAAATGATTATCCCAAGCGGCCTTGTTGCTCTCACCGCAGCCATGAGTGCTGCGATGAGTATGACGATGGACTTCCTTACGACGCTATTTGTTACCGCTTAGGTTCGTGATGAGCGAAATCAGCGGCATAAACAGAGACACCACGATAAATCCGACAGCGACCCCAAGGAACACGATCAGCAGTGGCTCGATCAATTTGGTCAAGCCTTCGGTCATCACGCGCACCTCTTCGTCGTAGTTGTCGGCGATCTTGTAAAGCATCGTATCGAGTTCACCGGTCTCTTCACCGACGTCGATCATGTTGACCACAAGGTCATCGATCACGCGAGAACGGGTTTTGAGCAAATACATCGCGGCGCAAACAAACGCTCCGATGGCCAAAGCACCGAGGCTCATCATCAAGAGCTGACCTGCTCCACCGGCGTTTTTAGGCGGAGCCCCATCGGCAGATTTACCGGCACCTCGGCCCGCCGTCAGAGCCACCGAGAGCATCATGATCCCAGGGAACATTCCCATCCACACCCAATAGAACAGCGCCATGGGGTGGAAACCTAGGTACGAGTTCTCTTTCATCGGTTTAGCGATTGTTTCACCTTCGCGAATCGCTTCGCTAACCTTGGTGTAGATCCGCTCGAACATCGCGTTGCCGGAAGTCTCGCGGGTAATGTTCAAGGCTTCCAAAATTGGAACGCCCGAGGTCACCAGGGTACCGAGAGTACGAGTCGTACGAGCCAGAATATTCTTTTCGACCAAGCTTCCGAAGACAGGAACCTTGATGATGAACATGTCGAAACCCATCCGACCATGCTTGAACTTGCGAATCAGCTTGCCGATGAGCCAGACGACCACGGGCAAGAGGAACATGAGCCAGAAGTAATTCACGACGTAATCGCTCATGGCCATCAAGAGAACCGTCGGTGCCGGGAGCTTGAGCTCAAACTCATCGAACATCTTTTTGAACGTCGGGACGATGAAGTACATGATCCCTGCCAAAATACCGGTGGCGACCAAAACGACCGCCACGGGATAGATCATCGCCCCTTTGACCTTTCGCTTGAGCGATTCGGCCCGTTCGAGGAACTCGGCCAAACGTTGCAAAATGGTTTCCAGAGCACCACCGGCCTCACCGGCTTTGATCATATTGACATACAGACGGCTGAAAACCTTCGGGCTTTTCGACATGGCTTCCGAGAGGGTCGAACCGGTCTCGATCTCATCGCAGATATCCATCAAGGCGTTCTTGAGCTTACCACCCTTGAGGTTGTTCTCGAGGATTCGCAAGGATCGGAGAATCGGCAGACCAGCGTCTTGGAGAATCGACAACTGGCGAGTGAACGTACAGATATGCTTGGTCTTGGCCCCACCCATGGCAAATGGGCGCTTTTTCTTGGCCCCTGCGACAGTGGCTTGAGCCGCTCCCTTTTTCAGCGAAAGCTTGGTAACAAAGTACCCCATCCCCTTGATGGTGTTCTGTGCATCCTCTTCGCTTGGAGCCTCGATCACGTCCTTGATTTCTTGGCCCGTGCGATCCATGGCCTCGAACTGATACATTGGCATAGCGCTGTTCCTCTGCTCGGAAGTTTTCGTATGTCCGTTAAGGATAAGTCATTGGACGGATGGGAAGTGGCCGTGATCTATCATTTACAGAGTCGGCCTAAAAATCTAATTTGGGACGTAAAATTCTCCCCAGTCGGTAAAAAAACCACTGTGGGTGGTCACACTGGGGGGTATGGATCAGCCGTCGTGAACCGTCTCTCGGACGACTTCCTCGGCGGTGGTGTGGCCTTGGAAAACGAATTGCTTTCCGTAGTCCCGAAGAGTGATCATGCCGTACTCGACGGCTTTATTTCTGAGTTCATCGGTTGTAACGTTTCTGAGGATCATTTCGCGCAGATCGTCGTTCATGACCATCAGCTCGAAAAGTCCGATTCGGCCTTTGTAGCCGGTGTTGTTGCAGTTGTCGCAACCCTTGCCCCGGTAGAACTTCTGGTCCTTGATGTCGGCCTTTTCCATCCCCAGTTCGTAGAGGACCTCCAAGGGTGGCTCGACCTCTTCGCGGCACTTGGTGCAGATCCGGCGGACTAGACGCTGGGCCAAGATCGCTTCGACCGTCGCGGTGATCAAGAACGTGGGGATGCCCATGTCCTTCATCCGGGTGATCGTGCTCGGAGCATCGTTGGTGTGAAGCGTGCTAAAGACAAGGTGCCCTGTCAGGGAAGCTTGGACGGCGATCTCAGCGGTCTCGATGTCTCGAATCTCACCGACGAGAATCACGTCGGGATCTTGACGCAAGATGGCTCGCAAGCAGGATGCGAAGGTAACTCCAATTTCGTGATCGATCGGAATTTGAACGATGCCATCGATGTCATACTCGACGGGATCCTCGGTCGTGATGAGCTTGTCAGCAATATCGTTCATCTCCGAAAGGGCCGAATAGAGCGTCGTGGTCTTGCCCGAACCGGTCGGGCCTGTCACGAGCACAATCCCGTTTGGACGACGCATGATGCGGCGGAAGTTCTCTTTGGTCGTTTCATCCATCCCGACTTTATCGAGCGACAAGTTCACCACGGTACGATCGAGGATCCGCATAACGACGCTCTCGCCGAACATCGTCGGCAGAACGCTCACGCGAAGATCGACCGGGTGACCACCGACCATCAGCTCGATTCGACCGTCTTGCGGCATCCGTCGTTCGGCGATATCGAGGTTGGCCATAACCTTGATCCGGGTGGTGATGGCAAACGCAAGGTGCCGAGGAGGCGGAACCATTTCATAGAGCACCCCTTCGGCTTTGATCCGAATCCGAAACTCGTCTTCGAAGGGTTCGAAGTGGATGTCGCTCGCGTGGTCTTTGATGGCAAGAAGCAGCACGAGGTTCAGCAGTTTTCGAACCGGAGCGCTATCGGCAAGAGCCTCTGCTCCGTCGAGGTCAAATTTATCTCCTTGGAGCTTGTTGGCCGCTTCGAAGAGCTCTTCGTCGGCATTCAGGTCGGCGATGATCTTTTCGACGCTGAGCGATTCGGGTGAATAGAATCGATCGATCGTGGCTTTGATCTCGCGCTCGGTCGCGACGACCATCTCGATATCGAGCCCAAGGAACGTTCGCAGTTCGTCTTGGACGGTAAGATTCTGTGGGTCGCAAGTCGCGACGGTAAGACGATTGCCGTCGAACTTCACCGGCACGACGCGATAGAGTTGGGCCATCACATCGGTGAGTTTCTCAAGCAATTCCTTGGGAATTGGACTATCCCCAAGGGTGACCACTTTCATCCCCATCTGCTCGCCGAGAGCTTGGGCAAGCTGCTCGTCGGTGATCAGCGTCATGTCTTCGGCGAGTTTGCCTAGCAGCGCTCCGGGCTGTTGCTGCTGTTCTTCGAGCAAGAGTTGGAGTTGTTCATCGGTGATGAACCCCATGTCGACAAAGATCTGGCCGATTTTTCGCTGGGACATGTGCTGGAAGAGTGATTAGTGAGAAGTGATTAGTGGCTGGTGAGTCGTGTTTGGTGATGGCTGATTAGTGCGAGTTGCCGTGATCGAAATCTTCGGCGGGCGCTTCGTCTTCGACACCCCGTCGGGCATTGACGATCCGCTTGGCCAAATCATCAGGTCGGTGGGATTTGGCCAAGATTTCTTCGATCTCGACTTTGCCATCTCGCCAGAGATTAAAGAGCGAGTCGTCCATGAGTTGCATCCCGAACTTTGCACCGGTTTGAATCGCCGATCCGATCCGGAAGGTTTTGTTTTCGCGGATAAGGTTTGCGATACCAGGGGTGACGACCAAGACTTCGTAGGCTGCACAGCGCCCACCGCCGATCTTGGGGACCAGAGTCTGTGCCACCACACCGAGCAAGCTCGTTGAGAGCTGCGTTCGAATCTGGTCTTGCAGGTTACCTGGGAACGCATCGATGAGCCGGTTGACGGTTCCTTGGGCACTATTGGTGTGCAAGGTACCAAAGACGATGTGACCGGTTTCGGCGGCGCTGATCGCAGCCGAGATCGTTTCCAAGTCCCGCATTTCACCGACGAGAATACAGTCTGGATCCTGTCGCAGCGCGCGTCGAATGGCTTCCGAGAAACTCGGGACATCGACCCCGACCTCCCGCTGATTGATCGTCGATTTTTTATGGTCGTGATAGAACTCGATCGGATCCTCGATCGTGATGATATGGTGATCGTGATTGATATTGAGAAAGTCGATGAGACTTGCAAGTGTCGTGCTTTTGCCCGATCCGGTAGGCCCGGTCACAAGCACCAGACCGCGCGGTCGAAGAACCATCTTGACGACCGACTCTGGAAGTCCGAGTTGCTCGGGGGTGAGCTTATCGTTGGGGATCTGACGCAGCACCATCGAGATAAAGCCGCGTTGTTTGAAGATCGAAACCCGGAAGCGAGCCAGGGTTCCGAAGGCAAACCCAAAGTCCGCCGAACCGATTTCCTGGAGCTCGCGTTGGCAGCGTTCTGGAGCGATCGACTTCATCAACTGAACCGTATCATCAGGCTCGAGGACTTTCGTCTCGAGTTTCCGCATCCGACCGTGAAGTCGGAACACAGGCGGCTGTCCGACAACGATGTGAATATCGCTTGCCCCCTGCTTAACGGCAGCTTGAAGAAGTTTATCGATAAGGACGGTTGCCATAGAGGATGATCAGTTGGGGTAAGTGGATAAGAAATCTGGGATGAGCAAAGCCGCCAAAGTGCGGCCATGGCATTGTACTCAAGTTCAAGTTGGCTAACGTTTTACGAGCAAAAAAATCAAAGATCCGTCTGATCCGTCTGATCCGTCTGATCTGTCTGATCTGTCTGATCTGTCTGATCAAGCCGGGGTTGTCGCGGCACCGTCAACGTATTCCTTGATGACTCTTGCGATGGCGATGTGCTCCTGCTCGGTCTTTTTGGCTGAGCGGAAGACTTCGTCGAGGGTTGAAATCCCGTTAATCACTTTTCTTAATCCGTCGCAATAGAGGGTCGTCATTCCCCCTTTGATCGCTTCGGTACGGAGTTCAGCGGAGGATTTGGCCGAGAACATCATCTCTCGGATGCGTCCGTTGATGAGCATCAGTTCGTAGATCCCGATCCGGCCCCGGTAGCCTTTCTTCTGGCAGTATGGGCAACCTTTGCCCTTGGCGAATTTGGCAAACGGCAGAATCTCCTCTGGCATCCCGGCTTCGTCCAAGACCGCTGGGGTTAGGGTTGTGCTGTACTTGCACCGGGTGCAGATCTTCCGCACGAGCCGCTGGGCCAAAACCGCAATCACCGAGCTTGCCACCATGTACCCCGGCACCCCCATGTCGGTCATCCGAGTCACAGCACTGGGCGCATCGTTCGTGTGCAGTGTACTGAAAACCAAGTGTCCAGTCAGACTGGCCTGAATACCCATCTGAGCCGTCTCGGTATCTCGCATCTCGCCGACGAGGATGATGTTGGGGGCTTGGCGAAGCATCGCGCGGATGATGCGAGCGAAGTCCAGTCCGATGTTGTGCCGAACTTCGACCTGATTGATGCCTGGCAAGTAGTACTCGACAGGATCCTCGGCAGTGATGATCTTGCGATCCGGGCGGTTCAAGGCGTTGAGGGCCGCATAGAGCGTCGTCGTCTTGCCCGAACCAGTCGGACCGGTCACGAGGAAGATCCCATTAGGCCTTTTAATGAGGCTAGTGAAATGCTTGAAGTCCCGGTCGCCCAGGCCCAACTGCTTAACCCCCACGCGGATGTTGTCTTTATCGAGCAGTCGCATGACGCAAGACTGGCCGTGGTTGGTCGGGATGATCGAGACGCGAAGGTCGAGTTCTTTTTCGCCGACGGTGATCTTGATCCGTCCGTCTTGGGGTCGTCGCCTTTCTGCGATATCGATCCTCGAGAGGATTTTGATACGGGAGAGAATCGCACCCAACAGGCGGCGGGGGGGGCTATCGCGTTCGATCAACACACCGTCGATCCGGTAACGGATCCGGACTCGGTCTTCGAAGGGCTCGACGTGGATGTCCGAAGCTCGAAGCTGGACGGCCTCTTGAATCATCAGGTGAACTAATTTCACCACAGGCGCCGAATCGTCCCCTTCGCCATCGTTATCACCCATTCCGTCTTCTTCGGTGGTGGTGAAGTCGATTTGCGTATCGGTGAATTCTTGGAGCATCGAGTCAGCGGATTCTTCACCGACTTGCCCGTAGTATCGGTTGATGGCTTCTTGGATGTGTTCCAGGGGGGCCAAGGCTGTTTCGACTTTACGGTTGAGGATGAACCGGAGTTTTTCGATGGTTTCGATATCGAAAGGATCCGAGACGAGGACTTTGATGGTGTCGTCTTCGTCGGCCACGGGGATGATTTTGTTTTCGCGGGCGACCGATTCGGGGACCAGTTCGATGACTTGGTCTGGGATTCGGATCGATTGAAGGTCGACGTACTCGAAGTGGTTGAATTCGGCGAGAGCTTGGGTGACTTCTTCGCCTGTGGCATAGCCGAGGCTTACGAGCATGGCTCCGACTTGCTTGTCCTCTTTTCTGCCGATGGTCTTGGCTTCATTGAGTTGCTCAAGGGAGATGATTCCCCGCGAGAGAAGTAAATCGGTATAGTCCCGGGCTGGTCCGGCCATAGATGAGTCCCCGTCGATGGGAGAAAAGAAGACGTATTAGGTTTACCGATCCATTGAAATAACGCCACGGAGTGTTATCTGTTGGCGTTGTTCGATAAACCTTACTAAGTATACTCGACGCGAGGTTCTATCAACAAACACGAAACTGCGGGTCCCGCGACGTTTTCCATGAAAAATCGGGTTGATTCAGATGGCCCATCGCGGGCGGACTCAGCCCCGGGCCCGAGTTTCTTGGCGATCGCTTTAGCGCTTCTTGTGCTCTACATTGTTTGGGGTTCGACCTACTTGGCGATCCGGGTTGGGGTACAGACCTTTCCACCGTTCTTGATGGGTTCGGTTCGTTTTGCGGTCGCCGGTGCGCTTCTGATCGGTTTTTTGCAGGTATTTCGGGGGGTTCGACTGACCCTTCGCGAGTGCATCGACAATGCCATCGGCGGATTTTTCATGTTGCTCGGGGGCAACGGGCTAGTTTCATGGGCTTGTCAAGAAATCCCCTCTGGGATTGCGACGTTGATCGTGGCGTTGAATCCGTTGTTCTTCGTGGGGGCCGAATGGCTTTTGGGGGCTTGGACGCAGCATCGTCAAGACAGCGAGCGATCGTCGGAGGCTTTGGAGTCGGCCGAGCCATCGAGTCTCTCTTCGGTGGTTCTTGCAAGGATGCCAAACGGTTGGACGCAGCTCGGGCTGATCGTCGGCTTTCTGGGACTTTGCATTCTCGTCGCTCCATCGCTACGGGGTTCGGGATCTGGCGAGTTATCTTTGGCTAGGATCTTGGCGCTGGTGTGGGCTTGTTTGAACTGGACGATAGGCTCGATGTACATCCGTCATGTTCGGCATGCTTGCGACCCGATGGCTGGGGCCTCGGTTCAGATGCTCGCTGGGGGAGTATTTATGCTTGTCGCGAGTTTTTTGTTGGGAGAGTTTCAAGGTTTCCGCTGGGGGCAGATCGCGCCGGAGGCTTGGTGGTCCTGGGGGTATTTGGTTCTGGCCGGATCGCTCGTGGGCTATACCTCCTTTGTTTGGCTGATGAAACACGCGTCGCCGACCCTGGTGAGTACATATGGCTATATCAATCCGATGATTGCGGTATTTTTGGGATGGTGGGTCTTGGGCGAACAAGTCGGCCCTAGGGTCTTGCTCGCCAGCGGGACGATCATTGCTGGAGTGGCGATGATTTCGTGGTCAAAAAGGTAGACCCTGGCAGTTTTTGGCCAAAGCGTTTATCATCTGGCGGGTTTGTTTCGACTTGAGCGACTCTTGCGGGGGAAGATAGTAGGTGAGCAACCAGGACAAGCGCGGGTTCTTGGCGTTGGAAGACGGTACGGTGTTCGAAGGCATCTCGATAGGGGCCGATGGGCAGCGAGACGGCGAGGTCTGTTTCAACACATCGATCACTGGCTATCAAGAGATATTGACGGACCCGAGCTATCGCGGTCAGATCGTCACGATGACTTATCCGATGATCGGGAATGTCGGCATCAACATGCAGGACTGCGAATCGGCCAGACCCCATGTGGCGGGCTTCATTGTGCGAGAAAGCAGTCGTCTGCGGAGCAACTATCGCTCTGAAGATTCTTTGACACATTATTTGATAAGCAACGATGTTGTTGCCATCGCTGGGATTGATACCCGGGCATTGGTTCGGCGCATTCGCGACCGGGGGGCTCAGCGCGGGATCCTCTCAACGACCGACTTGGACCATGATTCGCTCGTTGAGAAAGCTCGCAAAAGCCCAGGCCTAGTCGGTCGCGACTTGGTCCGCGAGGTGATACCTGACTCGATGCATCAGTGGTCCGAATCGTTGCACGCATTGGCCGGTGCAACGAGCATGGATCCGATGCACAGGACCTCCAAAAGTTTCCATGTGGTTTGCTTGGACTTTGGCATGAAGTGGAACATTGCAAGGCACTTAGCCTACCGGGGCAATCGTGTGACGATCCTCCCGGGAACAGCGTCAGCACAGGATGTCCTGTCCTTAAATCCCGACGGAGTATTTCTCAGCAATGGCCCGGGGGATCCAGAGCCTTTGACCTATGCTCAAGAAACGATTCGCAATGTGCTCGGTAAAAAGCCGGTCTTTGGCATCTGCTTGGGCCATCAACTGCTGTCGCTTGCAAGTGGTGCAAAGACATTCAAGCTCAAGTTTGGTCACCGTGGTGCGAATCAACCTGTATTGCAATGCGGCACGGGACGCGTCGAGATAACATCCCAGAACCATGGCTTTGCCGTCGAGGAAGCCACGCTACCGGATTGCTTGGAGATCACGCACCGGAATCTCAACGACAATACCATCGCTGGGGTAAGGCACACGCAAGTTCCTGCCTTTAGCGTCCAGTACCACCCTGAGGCATCTGCGGGTCCTCACGACAGCGCTTACTTGTTCGATTCGTTCCAGCAGATGATGCAACAGCAGGCCGGGCTCTAAGGATGCTTGCCAAACGCGTCATCCCCTGTTTGGACGTTCACGCTGGCCGCGTCGTCAAAGGAACCAACTTCGTTCAGTTGCGAGATGCGGGGGATCCCGTTGAGATCGCTTCGCGCTACGAGCTCGAAGGTGCCGACGAGCTGGTCTTTCTGGACATCACCGCCAGTCACGAGCAGCGGTCGATCATGATCGATGTGGTTCGACGCACGGCCGATCAAGTCTTTATGCCACTGACCGTCGGTGGTGGCATTCGAACGATCGAAGATATCCGGGACTTGTTACATGCCGGGTGCGACAAGGTCTCGCTCAACTCGATCGCTTGCAAGAATCCCGATTTCGTTCGGCAAGCTTCCGAGCGATTCGGAGCTCAGTGCATCGTCGTGAACATGGATCCTCGTCGAGTGCTCAAAGACGGCAAGGAATTTTGGGAGGTCCACATCCATGGGGGCCGGACACCCACGGGCATCGAGGTTGTCGAGTGGGCTCAAAGAGTGCAGGATCTTGGGGCCGGCGAGATCGTCGTCACGAGCATGGATCGCGACGGAACCAAGGACGGATACGACTTGCCGATCACCAAGGCCATTTCCGAGGCGGTTTCGATTCCGGTGGTAGCAAGCGGTGGAGCTGGTCATCCACAGCATTTGGTCGATGCGATCCTGCTTGCCAAAGCCGATGCAGTTCTAGCCGCGAGTATTTTTCACTTCGGTCAGTACACGATCGCACAGGCCAAGAGTCTCATGGCCCAGCAGGGGATCCCGGTTCGGCTTGGATAAGCCTCTTTTGGCTTGAATTGTCTTGGAGAGCTCCAGGGGAAATCGCTTAAGCCCCAGGAAAACAGGGTAAAACAGGGTGACAATCCACGCGTTTTGAGTCAGAATACAAGCACGATTCGTCGCTTTTTCCTTTTGTCATTCGACACTCCTGTTAGACCAGCCTTATGTCGCATTCTTCCGAGCCGCCTCGTGCTACCAACACCCAAGTTTCCTCACCTGATGATTTGGCTGCCTCGCTGCTGGGGACCAAGCAGGAGCTTGAGGTCGACAAGATGTTCAAGGCTTGCGTGAAGCTCGAAGGGAGCGACTTGCACTTGAAAGTCGGAACGCCACCGATCGTGCGAGTCAAAGGGGATCTCAAGCCATTGAACCGTCCGCCGATCGAGGTCGAGGAGATGGTTCGATTGCTCATTCCGATGCTCAACGAGCGGAACCGACGGATCTTTGAAGAAGAGGGTGGAGCGGACTTTTCCTACACGGTCAACGTCGAAGGGGAGAACTGGCGTTTTCGGGTCAACATGCTCAAGCAGCTTGGGCGACCTGGTCTGGTGGCTCGCCGAATCAACAACTTCATCCCGAACTTCGAAGGTCTTTTTTTGCCACCTGTGCTCGAAGACCTTTGCAAGTACGACCAGGGGATGGTGCTCTTGGCAGGGGTTACCGGTTCTGGAAAAAGTACCACCATCGCTTCGATGCTCAACTGGGTTAACCGCAACTACCGCAAACACATTTTGACGCTCGAAGACCCCATCGAGTTTGTTTACACCGAGGACAAGTGTTTGATCAATCAGCGTGAGGTCGGTGCGGATGTGAAGGACTTTAGCATCGCCATGAAGCATGCGGTGCGGGAAGACCCAGATATCATTCTCGTCGGTGAGATGCGGGACGAAGAGACGTTTATGACGGCCATCCACGCAGCCGAAACGGGCCACTTGGTATTCGGTACCATCCACGCTTCGTCAGCCCCATCGACCATCGGTCGTATCTTGGACTTGTTCCCAGAAGAGCTCCACAAAGCGATTCGAAACGCCATCGCGTTTAACATGAAGGGGATCGTCGCGCAGAAACTCTTGCGATCGATTCGACAAGGTGTCTCGCGCGTTCCGACTTGCGAGATCATGACCTTCACACCCATGATCCGAAAACTTCTCTTGGAAGAAAAAGACCAGAAGCTTGCCGATGCGATCCGCATCGGTGCTGCCGAAGGGATGCAAGACTTCACGATGAGTCTCAAGCAATTGATCGACGATGGACTCATCGACCGTCCGACGGCATTCGAAGTTGCCCCCAATCCCGAGGCACTCAAGATGGCTCTCAAGGGGATCAACGTCAGCCAGCCAGGTATCATCTAATTCCAAGAGTTCTATCGTTTTGAACCGACTCTTTTCATACATTCATAGCCACTACTGAAATACCATCTGCTCATGATTTTCGGAAAAAAGAAAAAAAGCACTGACAATAAATCTTCGGCCGGCACGGAGATCGAAGTTCCGAATCTGGAGATCAAAGCATCTGGCGTTAACAAAGATGAAGCCGTCGGTTTGCTGATCGCTTGTAGGCAATTGCCCGGCTATCCTCTAGCGATCTTGCTTGTGACAAACGCCATCAACACGCGTGCCGATAGGATACTGATCGATTTCTCGGCCCAAGGAGCGGTGGCTCGGTATCGAGTCGATGGGATTTGGGAATCGCTTCCGGCGATGGATCGCGCGACTGCAGATGCTCTGCTGGTGGTTTGGAAGAAGATACTCGGGCTCAATCCAGCCGAGCGCAAGGCACGACAGGACGGCAAGTTTGCCACGAACTTTAGGGACATCGATTGGGTGATCTCGTTTATGAGCACCGGGGTTCCATCGGGCGAGCGAGTTCTTTTCACCATCGAGCGCAAAAAACCGGTTCTCAAGACGCTCACGGATTTGGGGATGAGAGATGCCGTCCAAGAAACCTTAAAGGGAATGCTCAATGGCGACAAGGGGATGGTCGTCATCAGCGCACCGGCAACTCATGGCCTGCCAACGACTTGGCGAATCGCTCTAGAAAACGCTGACAAGTTCGTGCGCGACTGGGTACTGATCGAGAACAAAAAGAATCAAGAACCCGATATCATCAACGTCACCGAATACTTCTATGAAGATGGTGGGGACTCTGCCGAACAGGTCTTCGACAAAGTGCGTTTGAAGCAACCCGATGTCTACGTGCTACCCTCCCTGATCGGCCCACAGATCGTTGAAGCGGTTTTAGGGCAGATTCATAAAGAGCACAAGCACATGGTCACTCGCATCGTTGCCAGCGATGCGGTCGATGCGTTGATCCAGATCCTCAAGGGGAATCCCAAACATGCCAAGGCTCTTTTGGGGGTTGCCCAAGGTGTCCTCAACCAACGTCTGATCCGGCGATTATGCGAGTCTTGCAAACAAGCCTATCAACCCACTCCCCAACTGCTTCAGAAGCTCGGGTTGCCAGCCGGGCGTGTTCCCAAGCTATACAAGCCTACGATTCCCCCTCCACCCGAGCAGCGTGTGGATGCCAAGGGTAATCCGATCGAGATCGAAATATGCAAAAAGTGCAACGGACGCGGTTACTTCGGACGCATGGCGCTGTTTGAACTCTTGGTCGTCGACGACAACATGCGCAAGGCCTTTGCTCAGCTTATCGAAAAGCCCGATGAACTGCGCAAGTTTGTCAAGCAGGCCGGGCATTCTGGGTTCTTCGAAGAAGGCGTGCTAGCCTGTGCGCTTGGGCAAACCAGCCTCGAGGAACTCCAAAGGATACTGCAAGGCAAATAGAGTCTAGGATCGATAGAAACACGTAGAGGAACATCAGCATGGCACATCGCGTTTGGATCGGACTTGGGGTAGCCCTTTTGGCTCTAGCCCACGTGAGCCCCACTTTCGCTCAGCAGACGGGCCCGGGTCGGAGCCTTTTTGCAGCAGACTATCAAAAGAAGGTGGCTTGCTTGCTCGATGCCCAGAGCAATCCGCGTTGGACGATTCCGATTCGAGACATCCACGATGCACAACCTCTACCAGGGGGAGGCTGGTTACTTCAGACCTCCTTTGGCAATGTTGTCGAGATCGATGCGCAAGGAAAAGAGATTTGGAAATTCGATGCAGGAAAGACTCCAACGGGCGGACCGATCGAGATACACGCCTTTAGACGTTTGCCCAATGGACTGACGATGATCGCGCAAAGCGGTGCTGCACGAATCGTCGAGGTCGATAAAGACAACAAGATCGTCCACAGTATCCCGCTGACGGTACCCAACCCAGACCCGCATCGCGACACACGGTTGGTCAGACCGACACCCAGCGGCAACTACCTGGTGGCCCATGAGGCTTTAGGCCTCGCTCGCGAGTATGATCGCACAGGCAAAATCGTATGGGAATACAACGTGGGTTCCAAGCTTTATGCAGCCGTGCGACTTGCCAATGGAAACACTCTCATCGGCGCAGGCGACGGCCACCGAGTGATCGAGGTCAACCCAAACAAAGAGGTTGTATGGGAGCTCAAGCAAGGGGATATTCCTGGCGTGACTCTCGCTTGGATCACCATGGTAGACCGTTTAGACAACGGCAACACATGGGTGGTCAATTGCCATGCTGGCCCTGAGAATCCTCAAGTTTTAGAAGTCACACCCGACAAGAAGCTTGCATGGAGTTTCAAGGACTTCGAGCGATTTGGTAACGCGTTGCCGGTGGCTGTTCCTATTGTTCCATGAGTTGTTCCATCAAACGCCTGCATTGGCCTATCCTCTAAAGAGACAAAATCGGCATGAATTCCAACACGACCGCAACGCTCCAGCGGCTCCAAAAGAATATGGAGTCGGTGGTCTTGGGCAAACAGGAGGTGATTCGCAAGACGCTCATAGCATTGCTATCGGGCGAACATATCCTGCTCGAGGACGTCCCGGGAGTGGGAAAGACGCTTGTGGCCAAGGCGCTTGCCAAGAGCGTCGATGGTCGGTTTACGCGAGTGCAGTTCACCCCTGACTTGCTTCCAAGCGATATTGTCGGTAGCAGTATTTACCACAACGGTGAGTTCAAGTTCTCGCAGGGGCCGATCTTTGCCAACATCGTTTTGGGGGACGAGATCAACCGAGCTCCGCCACGTACTCAAAGCGCGTTGCTCGAAGCGATGAGCGAGCGTCAAGCGAGCATCGATGGGACGACCTATCCGATGCCCGAACCGTTCATGGTGATCGCGACCCAAAACCCCTTTGAGTTCGAGGGAACCTATGTGCTTCCCGAGAGTCAATTGGACCGATTCCTCATGCGAATCGATCTTGGTTACCCAGCGCGGGAAGCAGAGCGGAATGTACTGCGTTCGCACCGCAGTGGCGAGCCTGTAGATACCCTTGCAAGCGTCGCGACTCTTGCGGAGATCAAGATGATGCAGGGGCAGGTACGAGAAATCCGATTCGAGGACTCCCTGGTCGATTATCTCCAAGACATCGTCGATCGAACCCGTCAGAGCAATGATCTGCAAGTCGGAGTCAGCACGCGTGGTGCCCTGGCTTTTTACCGAGCAGCCCAAGCCAACGCGCTTATCGGTGGGCGCGACTACGTGGTTCCCGACGATATCAAAGAGTTAGCCATATGTGTATTGTCCCACCGCGTGATACCTCGAGGTTTTGCTGCCGGTAGCGAACGCTTGGCCGTCGAATCGATGATCCAGCGTTGCCTCGAGTCGGTCGTCGTACCGGTGTAACGAACCATGCGCACCATGCTGGTAACAAAGATACGAGAGTTTGGGTCTTGGTTGCTCAGTTGGTATAGGGTCTTTAGGCACTCGGGAAATCCGGTCTATACCCGGCTGACTCGTGAGGGTTGGCAGTTTTGCTTCATGATCGGCTTTATCCTTTTGGGTGCAGCGCTTCGCAATGCAAACCTTCTGGTGATCCTCGCCGGAACGCTCATCGGGATGATGTGGATTCAGTGGCGCGTTTGCACTCGAACCCTTTCTTCGTTGTCCGTTACACGTCGGTTGCCCAGGATCATCCAAGCTCGCCGCCCCTTTGAAATCGAATTGAATCTCAAGAACCCAAAGACTTGGCTCGGCGCTTGGTTGGTGTTGATACAAGACCGATTGGTTTATGCACCGATTCAAAAGTCCGTTCATGCCGCTTCGCAATCGATTCAGCTTTTGGTTCTCTCGGTTCCACCCAAGTCGTCTCGTTCGCAGCGTTATCAATGCACCGCGCAGCGGCGCGGTCGATACCAATGGCTCGGACTGGAGATGACAACCCGTTTTCCGCTTGGGCTCATGCGAGCCTTCTTGCCCCAAAAAGCCTCCATGCATTTGATCGTGCAACCGGCCCTCGGAAAGCTTGCTCCGAATTGGAACGAGCTATTTCGAAAACGGGACTCCGGAAATCGGCAGCGACAAGTTCGGACTTTGAGTGACGAAGGCGATTTCTTTGGACTACGAGCTTATCGAGCAGGTGATTCCAGGCGATGGATCCACTGGCGATCCTCGGCTCGCCGCGACGAGTTGGTCGTCAAGCAGTTCCAACAACCTGAAAGCCAAGAGCTCGTCATCCTTCTGGATCTCCATGGTGCAGGGGCAACCGATGAGGCTTCAAGAAAAGAGTATCAAATCGCTGAGGATGCTGCAGTCGAGTTCGTTGCAACTCTGGTTCATCACATCACATCGAGCAACATCGGATCGGTTACGGTCGCTATCAACGATTCAACCCCAACGCTCGCCGCACGCGTTTCGGCAAAGTCGCAAGCTTACTTCCTCCAAGAAAGACTCGGCACGGCCCACAGCCAATCCGAGCCCCTCTTAAGTGAAACATTGGCTTTATTGGAGCGCGAGCATCGCACTGTCGACCATCTTTTGGTCATCAGCACGCGAGCGATGCCCGAACACTTCGGTGACTCCATGAAAGCATCCGCAGCGACACTCGGAACGTCCCATACCTTTTGGAGATCCCTTCGATGGATCGATGTGCACTCGAGCGAAACAAGCCGCTACTTTACCCCAGCTCCCTAGCTCGTACTCGTGCTCCTGCTCGAGCTCGTACTCGAAGAGAAGTAGTATTGAGATTTCGTTGATAAAAGGGCCAAATACTTGGGTTCCAACTTCCCTTAGAAGGTGGTCGACAGTACCGCGAGGCTGAGTGCGAGAAAGCCGAGCTTTTACCCACTAAAATACCTGAATGACCAAAGTTCTAGAAAAGAGTAACGCTACTATTTCTCTGAGGGTAGATATCGAAAAATACTCCGAGTACCGTTTCAATCACTAGCCGCAATGATTCCTGAAGAGCCGTTTTAAGTGAAGGTTTGACGATGACAAAATCCACTGTTCTTTTAATTTGTTCTCTATTATTTCTCTTGAGTTCATCGACACGAGCAGGCATCGTTGTCAACGGCGATTTCGAGATCGGTAGCTTCGTTGGCAATGGCGACAACGCCATGTCGCTACTGTCCGGAAGCACAACCATCAATGGTTGGACCGTTACGGGTGATTCACTCGTATGGATTAACACTCCCAACCCGTTTTCTTTGGCGGCAAGCTCAGGATCTAAATTCCTGGACTTAACCGATTACGGCGTCGGTGGACCTTATGGCGGTGTGCGACAAACCATCAGCACGGTTTCCAATGCGATCTATCGAATATCATTCGATGTCGGCGCTGTCAGTGGTACGGCGAAAATTCAAGTCACCGCTGGAAATCTTAGCGACATCGCTAGTTCGCTCGCCAGCAATGGGCATACCTGGACAACTTACTCCTCCTTCTTTACGGCAAACTCAGGATCGACCGTGATTGAGTTTCTCGGAAATCAAGCGGACGGTGGTGGTCACTACCTCGGTTTGGATAATGTGAGAGTCGAGTTGTTTCAGAACCCAAGCGCGGTTCCCGAACCAAGCGGTTGCTTTCTTCTGCTTCTGGCCGCTTTTCCCTTGAAACGGTCTCTGAAAAAATCGAATCCTAAGGGCCAATGAGCGGATATGCCCCTAGGAATTCAATCTTTCGGTCGGTTGGGCATTCACTAAGACTTCCTAAGCATCCGTAGTCTTCTGTTTGCCAATCTTAGCGAGAGTAATCCAAGGCCGCTAAAAGCAATTGCGCTCGAGGGTTCAGGGACAGCCGATGTTCCGTAGAGGGTTACCTTAAGGTTATCGATTCCCCAGAATTCATCCTCGGGTAGAGACATGCCCGAGTAGGTTCCTCGCCACACAATCGTGGCTGTTGATCCACTATGCGCAATACTTTGCAATCGCGGTTCAAAGAACATGTCGTAGCCAGCATCCCCCCAGTCATTATTTCCGCCATTAAATCCTCCAAACCCAAGATTTGGAAATATCTGCTGATTGAACTGAGGTACATTGACTCGATCGACGATTTGAACATTTGCCGGTGGAACATAGGTTTGGTCGTTGACAAAGAAGTTATCGAATGTCTCGGTGAAGACCGTCTGACCATCGAGAAGGACCTCAAAGCGATCGTCTTCACTCGAACCATCCCAGCTATTGATGATCGCAAGCAGGAATCCAATCTGGATCGAAGAGTGAGTTGGAAGGTTGCTGAGAGTTAGCGTACACGAAGCCGCAGGCAAACCCCTCTGTTTATTGACCATCAAACTGCCGGAGAAAGTGTTGCCTGAGTTTCCCTTGCCTTGGAGTCCCTCGACCGAAACGATCGTCGCAGAGCCTGTGATCAAAGGAGAAAGCCCTGATTCGAAATCGCTTGAGAACGCAATCACTCCACCTTGAATAGGTTCCATTGATTGGATCAGCGATAAAAGAACGATTAAAAACAGTTTCAAACCGCTGAAAGAAACCGTACCGCATGCTCTCGTTGGCATAAGTATTACTCCAAAAATGAGATGGCTAGGGATCCTTCCCAAAACTGTTGAGTCCTTCGGGTATTTTAGCGGGTAGAAGCTCCGCTTTCTCGTACTCAGAGTCGCGGTACTCGTCCTCGTCCTCGAAAACGCGTGAATCGGTTCAAGTCGGTCACCCTTTCAGGGAAGCTAGAACGCTAGTATTTGGCCCGTTTGTCAACGACATCCCAATACTTCTCTTCGAGTACGAGTACCGTTTCACTGAGTACGAGTACGAGTACGAAAAGATCCAGCGGTATGAATTGCCAGCCACGATAATGCCGGACGGACCAAATAAAAAGGGACATAGTCACCAACCATTGTTCCTGGATGGCAAGGAACAGGAATCAGATTCGGTCTGCGATTTTTTATGGCTGGCATGTCAATAATATTACAATCAAAACCTCGCACCAGACGGGCTCGGTCTGACCAAAGACGTCCATCGGAAATAATCTTTGGCAAGTTGTCGATGTGCGTTATATGGTAGATCTTGCCGGATTCTTTCTGATTTTTCATGCGTGTTTTCAATCCCATTCCTGCGACTTGCCGAGCGCAAGAAAGACTCTAATGCCGTCGGCAATGCTCCTTATTGGCCTCGACTCTCGGCATTATTTAGTTGACTTTGCAGCAATTCGGCATGGTCAAAGAGGATTCGACGCAGCTCAAGAGCCGTCTGCGGATGCTTGAGTATCCCATTGTGCGAAGTGGCGATACGGCGCTCGGTATCCACCCCATCGAGCTTGGCACTCTGTAGTGGTACCAAACCATCGGACTCAAAGAGACCCATGATCGGCCCACCAACACCAATGATCGAATGCTTAGTCACCGACTCGGACATGTCCAAACTCCCGAGGATCTTCAAAAAAGGTTGATCCGGATCGAGCATGTCGATGCTCGTAGGCAGCCCATCTGCGAGCGTATCTCGAATCGCACCTGGATTGTCCTCGATCATCTGCTCGATCCCCGTATCGGACTGAACCACTAAAGCACTAGCGAATTTACCCAGTGCCCTGCCGGCTGTGCTACTGCCGCGATGCGGTGTTGCGATAAATACCGCTCGTGAAATCATCGGATGTGGGTCAAAGTAAAACCGCTCGGCAAACGAAGCTCGCGTCTTTTCGTCGGTTGCCAAAACTTCCAAAGGGATCCGCGAGACGGAATTCCACACCCGCTCGCCACTGTAGGAAATCATCAGCCTGGTGATCAAGCCTCCCATGCTATGCCCGACGAGCACCCCCGATCGCAAATACTCGTTGGTAAGCTCCGGATCATGCAACTCGATAACCCGATCCAACTCAGCTCGCAAATCGCTTGCCGCTCGAATAAATGGCTTGCCCGTCGCATACTTGAAAACCCAAACCTGATAGTCGGCCAACAAGACCGGATCGCTTCGCAACTGATTGTACAGCTCCCCATAAGTATCCGGACTGGACAACAAACCATGCACGAGGATCAGCGGAATCTTGTCTGGCTGAAAGGGCTCAAGCATCGTCAGTCGCGACTGATCTGCAGATTGATCAGGGAAGATAAAATCCCGATACCTCGTCTGCGGATGATGATGCAACATATAAGCGATACTCGCTGTCGTATCGAATGCCAAGGAGACAGGCGCCTCTTGGATTTCAATCGTGCGAATACTCACAGGATTGTAAAAATGAATCGCGTTGCCATCGCTCGATAAAATAGCCGTTGCGGCAATCGCCGATGTATCCCCTAGAAAGTCTTGAGCTGTTTTCCCTTGAGCATCTTTCATCCCCGTTGCTTTAGGACTCTTGTGCCTGAGAATCACCACGGGCACTCCAAGCCCATCGCGGATCTGCTTGGTCTTGAGCCTCTGATTGCCATAATGCCCGATGAGCACCAACTGATGAAAGTCCGATGGCTCCCACGTAAATCCATGAAAAACCGTCTCGATCCGCTCGGTCGTACCACCTCGCTCAACCCACCAACCTTGATGCAAAGGCCCACGCTGAATCGACTGACTCTGCTGCAGCAATCCCCTCAAGTGCTCGTTGTGCTGGTCTTGTCCACCAAAACAACCCAACAAACTCGCCCGCTGCTCGAACCAATACGACTTGAACTTGATCGACTTACAGCCAACGGACCCAAAGCCACCGGAGACTGACAATGCCAAGGCCATTCCCAATCCAATGCGATGTCGAGCTTTGGCAACTGCCACAGGCATAATGGAGTAATCGATACAAACGTCAGTGAAATAACCAGCCATCAAACCATTCAAGGTCTTATCGGCACGTTTTGCTAGCTATTCCACATTGCCGCTGAGTCTGCAGGATGTACCGATTAGACGATATCTATCTGGCTTGCAGGCTGTCGGATCCCTCCGCCGTACTCGATCGCTGTTCGCGTCGGGGTTCGTCGGCGAATGAGTCCAGTGCTTTCACATGCGTTTTGCGACGACACACATGGAGCCCTGAAAACCAGATGACCTCAATCGCTCTTTGGCCTCAATTCGGCTGGAAGTTCAATGATTTCCGGACTTAGGCTGGAATTGGCCAAGAATAACATCGTGCTGTTCAAACCGTGTAGGGTTAGTTAAAATGCCGGTATTGCGAAATTCGCGCCACAATTGTTGAGGCCAAGACCATGACCAAATTGTCGGAATACATGCACACCGCAGAGGCGGCCGAGTATCTCAGCGTCCACCACAACACGGTTCGCAAGTGGGCATCCCGAGGCGATCGCCTCTTATCTGAACACCAAAACTGCAAAGCTAGATGCTCTAGTCGCCAAGGTCGAAGAAGCGATCGAGCGTTTGCAGGAATATCGCACGGTTCTGATTACTGCCGCACTCACCGGCAAGATCGATGTGCTTGAGTCCGAACGTCCAGCTAAAATCTTGGAAGGAACTCAGGAATGAGAATTGATAAACTACGGCTACAAAACTTTAAGAAGTTTTCGTCGCAGGAATTCGAATTCCACCCACAATTCACACTCTTGGTTGGCGAGAATGGCGCTGGTAAGACGTCCGTGCTTGACGCACTCGCGATCGCTGCCGGAATTTGGCTGGCGGAACCACCAGACTCGAAATTGGTAAGTAGCCGTCGAAATATACTCCCCCAAGAGATCCGGCTTGAGCCCCAGCCAAAACCTGAACGAATTCAGTTCCTTGAAAAGCGGCCCGTGCAGATAATCGCGACGGGAATGATCGCTGGTCGTGAGGACATCACCTGGATTCGCCAAATTCGAGAACAAGGTACACGCACCACCAACGCGGATGCTAAAGAATGCCTGGCATTGGTCAAGGACATCTACGACCGAGATGCCGAAGGGCAAAATGTGTTGTGCCCTGTGGTTGCGTATTATGGCGCGGGTCGGGCTTGGCTCCCGTCAAATGAGCGTCTGCCCAAAGGCAAAGCCAACGGCCCCGCACGGCGTTGGGAGGCTTTTTATGATTGCTTTTCCGAACGCATACGGTTCTCGGATTTGAACCAGTGGTTTCGCAATGAAACCACAGAACGCGGCAATCACGCTGGCCGTTGGCGGCCAGGAGCGGATGTCGTCCGCCGGGTCATCATCGAGTGCATTCCCGAAGCGACCGACATTTGGTTCGATACCGATCAGGATCAGATCGTCATTGTGATCGCAGGAAATGCGCAGCCTTTCGATAATCTAAGTGCTGGTCAACGAATGTTGCTCGCGATGGTTGCCGATTTAGCCATTCGAGTTGTGACCCAAAATGCTTACTTGCTACCCGCAGAGGTGCTCGGTGACGAAGATCTTCCGTTACCACGCGTCTTAAGGCAGACTCCTGGCTTAGTGCTGATCGATGAATTGGATGTGCATTTGCACCCCATCTGGCAACGACGGATTGTTCACGATCTGAAGCGACTTTTTCCATCCATCCAATTCATTTGTGCATCGCACTCTCCGCAATTGATCGGTGAGCTGAAACCGGAAGAAATCTTGTTGCTCCGTGACGGCCAGCCAAGTCACCCCGTCCAGTCATATGGAATGGACTCAAATTGGGTTGTAGAAGTCATCATGGGTGGCTCAAAGATCAATTCCGAAGTGAAGGGTCGGCTCGATCAAATCTTCAAGCTTCTCCAGGAAAAGAACCTTGCCGAAGCGGAGAGAAATGCCCTGACGTTGCGGGGAGAGATTGGAAATAGCGAGTATTTGCAACGAGCCATTTCGATGATCGATCGTATCAAGGTGCTGGGGCGATGAGGCACATTCATAAACCCGCCATCGCACCAGCAGCAATCCGTGAGTATCTACAGAACCAGACTACGGTCAAACAAGGACTTGATTACCGCACATTTTCACAAACTGCTAGTCCGCAAGGAGGCAGTCGCGGAGGCCAACTTTGCCGCGAGTTGACCGTCGAGCAATTCGGGCTTTGCGCGTATACGGGCGCAGGTATCGACAATCGACTTGGAAACGCACACAACATGCGAACCAACGATTGAAATTCCGATCGCACAATGAGCATTTAAAGCCACAGAGTGTATGCCGTCAGGAGTTAGTGGACGCTGGACGGAAACCTGGAGTCGATCTAGGCGATGACATGAATCACCTCAACATTGTCGCGGCTCTCGAAGTGAGTGGCGATGGGACTAAGGTCGCTCGAGAGGATCTTTTTGGCGCAACCTATCGGCAAAACAATACTGTTTCCATCCTGCCGACAGATCCACGATGCGAGGAAGAGTTTCAATTTGATGCTCAGGGCAACGTGATACCCTTGACCGACGATGGTCGCGAAACCATCGAACAGCTCAATTTGAACCATGGAACATTAATCGGCTGGCGCATGCAGGCTATATCGACATTTGTTGAGATCATTCAGTCACGTGCGGACGCACAGAACGTAATTGATCGAACATCAAATCCGACAAATGGCATCTTGCCCGAGTACGCGTTCGCCATTCGAAGTGTCGCGCAAAGCATGTTGGAGATAAGCGAGGCATGAACCAAACTACCGCTTCGCCAGCATGTCCGACCCTTCAATACGGATCGTTCGTAAGGTGCTTGAGGAATCGAATGTTCGATTGCATTTGGACCACGACATCTCGGGATTGGTTGACGAGATACGTCGAACGGGCAAACCCAGAGTGAAGCGAGCGTAAAGAAAAGCCGCTGGTTTGGCTCGCTAAAAACGCCAGTCGAAGTACGGAAAGCGACCCGTCGAAGCCGTTTCGGGGGGGATCTCAATAAAACCCGACGAATCTCCCAAGGCTCGGATGTCTCCAGATCCCTGGTTTGCCACAAGCCTCAGGGTTCCATCGGCTTGCAAATCAACCAATCGGTACCAAATCAGATGCAGCGTCTTGTCGTCCCCGTTCTCCAGATTGAGCAACAATCGCTTTGCATCCTTAGAAAACCCAGCCATACGCCGGAGCAACTGCAACCCGAATCGTCTGAAAGTCACCGCAACACTCACCGGATTTCCAGGAAGTCCCAGCAGGAGCTGACCAGTGGGACTTGCAGCTCCAAGGATCGGTGCCCCAGGTCGAATCGCAAGTCGATGGAACAACACCTCTGCTCCCGAATGACGCACAACTGCCGGTACGTGATCGGTATCCCCCATCGAAACGCCCCCCGTGAAAATCACCGCGTCGGACTTGTCCATAGCCAACTTCAAGCTTTGTTGTATCTCATGCAAATCATCCTTTGCACAAACGCGATTCGACTCAACCCACGGGCAACTCTGCAACATGCTCTCAAGCAGCGGTCCATTCGAGTCACGGATTTGCCAAGGCTCGATCGGCTCTCCGACACGCATCAATTCATCCCCGGTATTGATGATCGTCACACGAAGCTTCCGGTAGATTTCAACTTGAGGTTCTCGGTTCATCGACACAAGCGATGACATCCTCGGTCCGTCGATCTGGCAACCCGGTTGCAAACCGATATCTCCTTTGCGCGCATTTTCACCCTGGCGACGGATATTCCAACCGAGCTTGATCTGTTGGATCGGCATATTCACCGCGACGCTATCGGGATGCTCGATGCAACGCTCTCGCGGAATCACAACTTGGGCTCCCAGAGGCACGACCCCTCCGGTAAAAACACGCATCGCTACCTCGGACTTGATCTCCAGAGGCTCCGAGCCTGCTGTGGCTACCCCAGCTACCGGCAAACAGAGTTTTCCAATGTTCTCCTGGCTGGCCAATTTTGTCAGATCGTCCCACCGAAACGCATACCCATCCATCGCCGAAACATCCAGCGGCGGGCTGTCTCGAAAGTTTTCGATTGCCTGAGCCAAGACGCGACCTGTCGCTTGGGAGATCTCCACGCTCTCCTTGTCCACGATGCGCAATCGCGATCCTAGGATCATCACTTTGGATTCTACGTCATCGATCACATTCAATGGCATCGGTTTTTTGTCGCTGGATCGAGTCACAATAAACGCTTTCAAACTCTGGTGTATAATCTTGCCCCAGCTTCCCTAATCGAGCAACAGGCATGAATCCTATGATGAATCCTTGGATTGGCTATCCCAAGCCACCGGCAAAACAGATTTTCATTCGATGGCAACCCTATTTGCAATGCCTTTGCATCGCATGGGTCCTTGGCAGCAATCCCTGCCAGGCTGATTCTCCCGAAACGACTATCGCTAAAGACAAACGACCAAATATCCTCTTTATCTTGGTCGACGATCAATCCCCCTGGGACCTGAAGGCCTATAACCCAGCCTCCAAACTCGACTCTCCGGTCCTAGATCGCCTCGCACGTCAAGGGATGGTCATCGACGGAGCCTACCACATGGGCTCCTTTTCTGGTGCCGTTTGCACACCGTCGCGGCACATGATCATGAGCGGTAGAACCCTCTGGCACCTCCCGATTTCCCCCAAGGTCAAGGATCGTGACCTGTGTCCACCCAAACTAGAATTGCAAACGATTCCAGCCGTTTTCAACCGGGCAGGATACATCACCATGAGGACTTGCAAGCAAGGTAACAGCTACGAAAAAGCCAACGAGCAATTCACCGTGCGAAGGGATGCGACCAAACGAGGCGGGACACCCGAAACCGGCAGCGCATGGCACGCCGATCAAGTTCTCGAATTTCTCAAGGCCCGCGAATCTTCGATCCAATCCAACAAGCAAGTCCCACCCTTCTTGGTCTATTTCGGTTTCTCGCATCCCCACGATGAGCGAGATGGAACGCTCGAACTGTTGGCCAAGTACGGAGCCGTCAACCATACCGATCGGGACCATCGCCCCCCTGCCCACCCGGCTCAACCTCCATTGCCGGAAAACTACCTTCCTTCTCACCCCTTCCCACACGGTCATCCAAAATTGCGTGACGAAGTCGATGTATCTGGCGTTTGGGAACATCGCGACGAGAGAACCATCCGCAACGAACTTGGTCGCGAGTTCGCTTGCAGCGAATATATCGATCGACAAATAGGGAGGGTTCTCGATCAACTTCAGGCGATGGGAGAACTTGAGAACACCTACATCTTCTACACTTCCGACCACGGGATCGCTATCGGAAGGCATGGACTCCAAGGCAAACAGAACCTCTACCAACACACATGGCGAGTCCCATTGATCGTCAGTGGCCCGAAAATTCCCGCCGCAAGTCGAGCCGAAGGAAACGTCTACTTGCTCGACACCCTTGCTACCCTGTGCGATCTTGCCGGCATCCAAGCCCCCGAGTCCAACGAGGGCCTGAGCTTCAAGCCTGTCCTCATGGGCGAAAAACAAAGCTTGCGAGATGTCATGTACGGGGTTTACAACGGTGGTACGAAACCCGGTATGCGTTGCGTCAAAAAAGGGAACTGGAAACTCATCGAGTGGGACGTTCTCGACGGACAAGTCCGAAGAACCCAACTGTTCGATCTGAGCCAAAACCCTCTGGAATTCCTGGTCGAGCACCATGCCCCCAGCGTTTATGAGTTGACTGGCTTCAAACCCCAACGCCATCAAACGAACTTGGCGGAGGATCCTAATTTCGCAGATAAACTCCAAGAAATGAGGCAGTTACTCCTGACTGAAATGAAGCGACTCGATGACCCTTGGCGATTGTGGAACCAACCGCAGGAGCCTTGAACCAAGCCACTTATTTCGAAGCCATCTCAGAAAGGGGCATGTGCCGGTAGTAGGCCTCGAGGCACAGAATCGATAGCACGGTGGCATACAAGCGTCCGCCTGCACCCCCATGCGGATCACCCTCAGAGGGCCAACTCCCTCGCTCCTTGCCAGTCTTGATCTGCATCGCAGGCAGCGCCTCTTTCATCACATCGTTCCACTTGCGCCAGTTGGATCCTCCCGCATGGTGCAAAGCGTTGGTCGCATAGTACCAATAGTAGTAATCTCTACCTTGAACCCCAGTCACGATTGGCTGCTGCAAGACCTTCGCAGCACCTTGTAAGATGCGAGAGTCATCGGTCTTCCAGCCCAAGTACATCCTGCAAAGCATCCCTTCGGCAGTCATCGAAATTTTGGGTTGCGAGGGAGCTTGATAAGCATACTGCTCTCCGTCGGCACTCGGTCCGCGAACTCCCTCCTTTCGCTGCACAGTATCGAGGAATTGGTGGATCCGATCCAGCTTGTCGCTGGGGATATCCAAGCCGGCCATGCGTGCAGAGATCAATGCCATGACGTACCAACCAGTGACGCTCGTATCCCCAACTTCGCCTGGGGCATAACGCCAACCACCCCCCTCGTGCTGGGCTCTTAAAGCCCAACTCACAGCAAGCTGGGCTGGCTCTCGCAACTTTTGATCACCGCTCATACCGAACAACTCACACAGCGCGATCGTCGACTGAGCTTGAGCGTATGTCTTTTGAATCCCGGCTGCCTTGGCCGCAAAATAACCATCGTCGTCTTGAAGCCGAAGCAGGTAATTCAATCCACGGAGGACATTAGGCTGATAAGCCCCTGTTTGATGCGTGCTGCCTGCACCCATGAATGCCATCAGCGCCATGGCCGTCGCCGCTGGACGATTCTCCGAAGTCCCCCCATCACTGAAAGGTGTAACCAAACTCCAAGAACCGTCCGAGAGTTGATTGCGAGAAAGCCATTCAAGCCCCATCGCGACGGATTTCTCGGTCTCTTCACTTCCACCATAAGCCTTCAGCAACGCTCCTTTCATCGTTCCGGAGCGACCCGTAAGACCTTTGCGGATCGAGAAATCGGGAGTAGCCATTTCAAGCCCGATCTCGGTGACCTCGGGTGTGATTTTGGAAAGATCCGAAGCCGTCAATGCAAGATCCTCTGCGGCTTCACCCTCGTTCTCCCCCTGCATCACGTCCGACTCGGCGATGTTGAAGGAACTCAAGGCATCGCCTTCGGAGCCAGCTTCGGTATTCCCTAAAAACAGCACCAAGGACTTTGCAACTTCATTGCGCAGTGGAATCAACGCCAAAAGCAAAATGATCGCGATGTGAACCATCGTACTCACCAGCCAACTGGGAGCCTCTCGGAGGGATCTTGATATCCAATGATCCCAACCCTCTGGCTCCTGATCTTCCTCGGTGGCTTGCCCTTCGTTCTGATCGTTAGGTGGATCAATTGCTGGTGCGAGTCCCTTTCGCGGGACTGCTTGCTTTGAAGGGCTTGGGGCTTTGCCGATTTGAAGCTGATTGATCGGGGCTTGGTTGGCTCCCGGCGGCGGTGGGGGAGGAGGCCCTAAAGGAGGCACAGGGGGCGGTGATGGTGGAGCCGACACAGGGGGTGGAGACGCCGCACCTGCTTCCCATCGGGAATGGCTTGGGGATTTCGAAGGATTTTGATCGTTAGTTCCTGACAATTTCGTCGGATTCCGTCCAAGCCAAAGTGGGGTCGATTCGGATAACGGGATTATACACCCTTTGCGTCCAGAAAATCTCTCCCGAATCCAACAAAAACACCCCTCGGGTCATCCGAGAAAAGACTCGGAACTGACCCGAAGGGTGCTGAGTATCTAAGTCGACCATCCGGGTCGACAGGGAACGACGTTTACGAACCGTTCTCTTTCAGACTGCGAAGATCCGAAGGCTGAACTTGGTTCGCCTTACGGTTTTCGCGCTGAATCGCTTCGTAAACTTCTTGTCGATGGACAGGAACGTCGTTGGGGGCTTCGATACCAAGCCGCACTTTATCCCCACGAATGTCCACGATCGTGACCACAACGTCGTCTCCGATCATGATGCTTTCGTCTCGATGTCGCGAGAGCACAAGCATTGGAGGCTCCTTTTCATTCTGGGTTGCATCCACTGCAACAGGCTTGGGGGCAAAATAACTCATTTCCCAACCGAGAACAGACTCGACTTGGGACAAGCCAAGGTATCGGCCTTCGACTTGCCCTGAATTATGCTTTACGAATTACTTCCGTGCAAATGATGTCTATCTACTTTGGCGTTGCTAGCTACTTTATCGCCAATGGCTTCTTTGCGGATTGTTAGGCCAAGTTCTACTTGGACCGGATGTAGGATCCACGACCGACCAAGTATAACGCCTTCTCTATTCCTCAAGCTTTAACAGATCGCTGGCCGATTCCCAACGAGCTATCTGTCTTCCTTATGTACATGTGCAGCTCAAGAAGTTCCCGCTCGTGAAACGCCGAATCCCCTCGTTCCGTCCTTTGTCCGTTCCGCAAGTCTCTCTGATCGCCAAGAACGATGGCTCAACCCAAGAGCCTTTCAGCGATAGTTCTGAGCAAGACATTGCGGAGTGTATGAGAGCCTTTTCCAAAGCAACCAATTGGGGCGTTGAGCTTGATGGATCAACTCCAGGACGACTCATCGACAACTTGATCACCTCTAGCGATGAATCGATCGATGCAGACGAGCTTTGCAACCATCTGCCATCGGTTCCGATGGATCGAGCCAACCATTTGCTTCGAGGGATCGAGAGGCTTATCGATCGAATCGATCGTACCGAATCGGCTCTGCGCGATCGCGAAGCCGAACTGACAAGCATTGTGGCTTTTTCGAATCATGCCGCACCTTCTCGTGAGTTAGCGGCTCGGCTCGAGTCGGTGCTCGAGAGCACTTCGCGAACATTAGGATCGGTCGCCTGTGCGCTCTATTTGCTCGACGAAGACACCACGGAACTGAAATTGAGGGCTTGCTGTGGCCTGCCCAAGTCCCGATTTATGGAGCCGGCGAGGGATTTGCGAAGCAGCCTTGCAGACCTCGAAGCACTCACGGGAAATGCGGTGTTGCTGACCGACATACAAGCGGCTCCCGAGTGGCAATCCCCAGAACCCTTTCGTTCGGCATTGGTCGTACCGATCGGGACAACCACGATGCCCCATGGTACGGTTTGGTTTTGGTCGACCGAACCTCGCTCCTATTCGGCTGCGGAGATTGAAGTTGCGAATCTTGCAGCAGGACGATTGATGGGAGAGATCGAGCAATCGATCCTCGGCTGCGAGGTAACCACTGCGCGGCATCTTGCCAAACAGCTCGATGCGGCGGCTGACTTTCAATCGAGTTTGCTTGCCGACGCGCAGATTCTGCATGAAGACTACGATTTGGGAGGTTGGTCGCACCAGCAAGCGTTGATCGGAGGAGCCTTTCACCACTGGAGTCTGACGCAGCAAGGCAAGCTTTCGGTCGTTGTCGGAGCGGCCAATGCCAATCACGCAACGGGCTCGATGGTCGCAACATCTGCGTTGACTTTATTGCAGCTTTTCGAAACGGATTCGAATTTGCTTTTGAGGAATGCCTTGCAAACGATCAATGATCAGCATTCGAATCGCGGTCATGAGGCTTGGCAGTTGCACTTAAGTGCCCTGCAGGTTCACCCCGAGACCGGTACGGGTCTAGCCTGTTCGACTGGCCAGATGCACTGCTTGGTCATGGGCAATCGTGGAGTTCGGTATATTGGAAGTTCGCTGCCGAGTTTGGGTTCTGACCCTGACCAGCAGATTGGGATGGGGCGATTTGTGTTAGAGGCAGGAGAGATGCTTGTGGCCTTCACCTCGCGGATGCTCAGCGATCGTTTTGACATCACGAGGATGCTTAAGTTCTTGCGGGATTGGCGAGAAGAGCCAGCGCAGGATTTAGCTTGCAGTATTGCCGAGCAGTTGCCGGTCTTGGACGAGTTCGCCACGGATCCATCCGACCGAGCGTTGGTGATCCTAAAAAACCTTCGGTAAAGTCATCCACTCACCGTAGCACGGCTCTCTGAGGCCGTGCGCGGCTATTTTGGCAAACCATCGTAGCACGGCTCTCTGAGGCCGTGCGTTGATGACTTAAATATTCCGGTCACGGGTCACAGACCTCATCGTACCACACAAAGTTTTGCTAGCATCGAATTTCTTCTCGATCGAGAGCCCCTCGTTTCCTTGATCGA
>Ga0082207_1000133_pt1 | contig 42180 bp, 40 predicted proteins | sample LakMenEpi10Aug09_FD_71540 | JGI IMG/M metagenome (GOLD analysis project Ga0082207, IMG submission 71540) | reverse complement strand
GTAATCAGAAGCACTTACCTTTTGTCCCCGACCTTCAGAATAGTGCGCCTGACCTATTTTATAATGCAACAGTCCCCAACCTTCCGACTGTTTATCCTTTTTAACATAAGTTAATCCGATTTCATAACAAGTTATTTCTCCCTGATAACCTCGTTGATTTAGTTTAGGATGTTTAGCAACAATTTGACTGAAAGAAGTTAAGAATTGATGAGGATGGGAAGATTGTCCAGCAGCAACGCCTCGGTTGTACCAGGCTTCGTGATAGTCCGGTTTAAATTCTAAAGCCTTATCATAAGAATTAATCGCTTCCTCAAACCTTCCTAAATCACCTAAAGCAATGCCTCGTATTAACCAGGCTTTGTGATTATCTGGTTCTAGTTCAATAACCTTTTCAAAACAGAAAAGTGCGTCTTCAAAATTATCTCTTTCGAGTTGCTGACAACCCTGGTCTAACCATGAATTATCATCTGATGTTGGACTAATTCCCTCTAAAATTTCTCTCCCAATTCTCCCCGCAACAATTCCTAATTCTCCGATCTCCAAATTCCCCAATAAAACCATCCGCCTTGCTAATTCTTCCTGGGGAGTTGGGTTATCTGCAATGCGTTGTCCAAACCCTTCCAACCAGGCGACAAACTCCCCCGGTTTCAGTTTATTTCCGATTAACCATCCCTTCACCTCACCCCGACTTGCACCTTGATGCACCACCTCCAACAATTGCAAAAATAACCCCTCATATTCCGTATCGCTACGGGTAGGACGCACAGGGTTTGAGGGAGGCGGTGGCGGTGGTTGTCGGTTCAGGAGTCGTTGCAGTAATTGTTTAAAAAACCGAATAATTCGTTGCAACATACACCGAATCCCCCACGCACATTTATCATTAATTATACACATTTCTCAACTATTGGGGGCTGGTGTCAGCGATAACACAAGCTTAAATTAGTTGGTATTGCTATCATTTTTTGATAAGAATTGTATTTGTGATCGCCCATTCTTACATTAATATCAATTTTATTAAGATGGTGCGTGTTAATTTGATTGGGGTGGCGATCGCTCCTATTTAAAACACTGTAACTACTTGAAAATTTATCAAATTTATGATATAATCTAAGACTCCTATCTATAATTTGATTAATTTCCGATGAAATATTAGAAAATCGCGGATTATCAGCATTTGCTAGAGTTAAGCTAGTGCTTTCTACTGGAGCAGCAAAATTATGATTCAAGTAATGATTAGCCCACAGTCCTTACTGGAAACAGGCATTAAAGTTGAGAAGGTTGATAGCCTTCGACTATTCAAATTTACCGACGAGTTACAATCTAACCTCGAAGACCTGCTAGACAAAAACAAGACAGGTTCGCTAACCCTAGAAGAAGAGGCAGAACTCAATGCCATTGGGGAACTTGACCGCATCTTTACCTACCTCAATTCTCTCTTAGTTGCCGAGCAATGACTATTATTAATTGTTTTAATATTATTGTATTTGCGATCGCACATTCTTGTATTAATATCAATTATTGACCGCGATCGCACTTCAGAATAAATTGCCAAAAATATACTATAATTAAATTCAGTAACGAGGCAAACTCTATGAACTTGACTACGACACAACACAATTATATAGAACTGAATGAAAACAACGTTCCCTACATTGTCGGAACAACTATGAAAGTAATTGAATTAGTTTCAGGTCATCTTGCTTTTGGTTGGAGTCCCGAAGAAATTAAATTTCAACATCCCTATTTAAGCATGAGTCAAATTTATTCTACCTTAGCTTACTACTGGGATAATAAAGAAGAACTAGATGCTGATATACAGCGACGATTTGAGAATGTTGAAACGTTACGTCAACAAGCAGGTGAATCTGCTTTAGTTAAAAAACTTCGCACCCAGGGACTCATTAAATGACCCTAAAATTATTGTTTTAATATTATTGTATTTGCGATCGCTCCTATTTAAAACAGTGTAATACTTGAAAATTTATCAAATTTTAGATATAATTAATTAATCCTAACTAGGGTGATAAACCGATGCAACTCGAAGACTATTTCGACTTTTTACGTCCTGATGATATTCGGATCAAAGGAACTCGGATCGGGATCGAAACAGTTCTTTATGATTTCATTCATCGCGCCCGTACCCCTGAAGACATTGCTCAAACCTACCCATCTTTAACCTTAGAACAGGTTTATGCCACAATTTTGTATTACTTACACAACACAGAAACCATCAATCAATATATTGCCAATTGGTTAGAGTGGAGTCATGAAAAATGGCAAAATCAGCAATTAAATCCAACACCAACCCTGCTGCGATTACGCGAAATTCGAGCAGAAATGAAAAGAGCCGGAAAAAATAATGGAACTGAAATATCTTTTAGATGAAAATATTGCTCCTATCTATAAAGTTCAACTCGCTAAACAGAATCGGGATTTAATTGTTTGGAGAGTTGGTGATCCGAATAGTCCAAAAATAGGAACACTAGATCCAGATATTCTAACTTGGTGTGAGAAATTGGGTTTTATCTTAGTAACAAATAACCGGGCTTCTATGCCTGTTCACTTGGTTGATCATATCAATGTAGGGGGTCATATTCCTGGTATTTTTATCCTTAACCCCAAGTTAAGTATAGGTGCAAATATTGAGGAACTGATTTTTCTAGCAGAGGTTTCTTTTAGAGATGAATACCAGGATCAAATTATTCATCTACCTTATAGTTATTTATTGTAAATCAATGGTGATTATTGCTATTCTTTAAAAAAGTTTAATTATTTGAAAATGGATCGAATTTAAGATATAATAATCTATACCGTTTTTAACTCATTAATCCCTAATAAACTCATGAACCTTGATGACCTGCTGAAAAGTTATCGTCAAGAAATTTTAAGGATTGCGGCTCAATATGGAGCCTATAATATCCGAATCTTTGGATCTGTGGCTAGAAATGAAGCAGATTCCAATAGTGATGTAGATTTTTTAGTTGAGCTTGAACCCGGAAGAAGTCTTTTTGATTTAGGTGGGCTCCTGATGGACTTACAAAATTTATTAGGGTGTCCAGTTGATGTTGTTACAGAAAAAGGTTTAAAAAAACGCATTCGTCAACAAGTATTAAAAGAGGCAATTTCCTTATGAGAAGTGATTCCGAAATATAGATTTTAAGCTCCCCTCTAAGAATCAATGTTATTGTTTCCACAACTTCACCGTCCGGTCATAACTTCCCGTTGCTAACCATTGACCATCCCCACTAAACGCCAGCGTAAAAACATCACTTTCATGGGCTTTAATGGTTTCTAATAATATCCCTTTTTGGACATCCCAAATATCAATTATTCCCTGTCCTCCTCCACTCACTAAAAACCGATTATCTGGACTAAAAATAATATTAAATATCTCTTGATCATCGGCTCTTAATGTTCTTAATAAACCCCATTTTTCCTGTTGCTTTTGCCATATTCTAATCATGCCATTTTTAGACGCCGAAGCCAATAATTGACCATTTAAACTAAACGCCACACTTCTCACCCAGTCCCCATGACCTGTTAAACTTTGGACTTCCTTTGCTGTGTTCAAATCCCAAATTTTTACCGTTTGATCTCGACTCCCACTTGCCAACTTTTGACTATCCAAACTAAATGCCACACTATAAACTCGATCCTGATGACCTGTTAAGGTAAACCCCCGTTTTCCCTTATTCATATTCCAAATTTCAATACTTTTATCTCGACTTCCACTCGCTAAAAATTGACCATTGGGACTAAACGCCACCGCTTCCACCCCGTCTTGATGACCCGTGAGGGTATACCACCTTTTACCCTTGGTCATATCCCAAATTTCAATGGTTTGATCCCGACTCCCACTCGCCAAAGTCTTGCTATCAGGACTAAAAGCAATGGTCGTGATCCAATTACTATGACCCACCAAGGTATACCACCGTTTCCCCGAGTCCAGCCGCCAAATTTCAATCGTCTGATCCTGACTTCCACTCGCTAACGTCTGGCCATCGGGACTGAAAGCCACTCCGGTAATAGCGTTGCGATGACCACTGAGGGTATGCACACACTTCCAAGAGGGCGCTTGTAAAGGTTGAACACGCTGCTGTTGTGCGGGTGTGAGTTGTTGGGTCGTGCGGGGGGGTAAGGTCTGGGAGGGCGATGGGGCGGGAGTTCTAACGGTTTGTAGCGGGGGAGTTGGGGGGGATGGGGTTTGTAAATGGCGGGCGATCGCGACAGGTATGCCACTCGGATGCAGATCTTTTAGGACTTTTAAGGCAGAATCATAACGTTGACTGGGTAATACTGCTAACATTTTATCTAATATTTTTCCTAATTCCGAACTCACATAATTTTGTTTTAAATAATCTCGCCAAATCCACCGATCTTCATGAATATCATATAAATCAAAGGGGGAAATTTGCGTCATTAAATAAATACAAGTTACCCCTAAACTATAGATATCACTGCTATAAATTGCCTGTCCTCTGGTTTGTTCCGGGGCGACATATTCGGGACTACCAATTACTGTTCCCATGATTGGAACTTCAGTATCAGTAACGACCTTTGCCGCTCCAAAATCTACTAATACTAACTGACCTTGAGGTTGAGAACCCGCAGGAGTATTTTGAGGCGAAGATTCTCCCCGCAATTGTTGTAAAAAGTCAGGACGAACTAAGGGCAATTGTGCCGATAAAGATCCCTCTCTCAGAATAATATTTGCGGGTTTAATATCTCGGTGAATCACCCGATGATGATGAATAAATTGTAAAACTGGTAATAAGTCATCTAATACCTGACGAATTTGGGCTTCATTAAAAATCCCGTGATCCAAAATTTCCGCTTCTAGGTTCGGCCCATTAATAAATTCTTGGACTAAATATTGATGATTTTCTTGTTCAAAATGGGCTAATAATTCGGGAATTTGAGGGTGTTTTCCTAACTCATCTAAACGTTCTGCTTCTCGATGAAATAACTCAATTGCTTTTTGAGAATTTCCCTGCATTTGGGGATGAAATTGTTTAATCACACAAGCGGGACGGGAGGGTTTATCTTCGTCCACGGCTAAAAATGTTTTACCAAACCCCCCATGACCAATCACTTTAACGGCGCGATACCGTTCTCTTAATAACAATTTTGCCCCACAGGTTAAACAGAATTTAGCCTCTGGGGTGTTCTGAGGTTGCGGACATTGGGGATTTAAGCAATAACTCATAGGTGATATAACTCAAGCCAGCCTAAGTTTATTTTACCCTAAGATAACCTGAAGAAACCGTTTTTCTATAAATTGTTATACTATAAAAAATTAATTTCGTTGTTGCGCTTTAGCGCTCCTACTCTTGGCGCTGAAGCGCGACAACAGAATGCGCTGAAGCGCAACAACGGGCTGTCTTCTTATTGTTACTTTATTTATGACTATCTACTTAGAATCAGAATCGGAACCTAAATTAATCACCCTAGAGGAATTTCTGGACTGGGTTCCCGATGGTCATGGAAAGTATGAATTACATCAAGGAGTCGTTAAAGAAATGCAGCCCACAGGAACTCATGAACAAGTCGCTAGTTTTCTTACCCTTAAATTAGGTATTCAGATAGAATCCCTGGGAATGAACTATTTTATTGCTAGACAGTGTATTATCAAAGCGATTGATTCTGATAAATCTGGTTTTAATCCAGATCTGACTATTATTGATAAAAATGCCCTAGAAAATGAACCAATGTGGAAAAAACGTTCAACTATTACTCAAGGTGAAAGTTTACCTTTGGTTGTAGAAGTTGTGAGTACAAATTGGCAAGATGATTATTTAATGAAATTATCAGAATATGAAAAATTAGGAATTAAAGAATATTGGATTATTGATTATTTGGGGTTAGGAGGTCGGCGATATATTGGAAATCCCAAACAACCAACTATTTCTGTTTATCAAATGATCGATGGTGAATATATGGTAAATTTATTTAGAGAAAATGATAGAATAGAATCGGCTATATTCCCCGAATTAAATTTAACCCCAACACAAATTTTTCAAGGGGGCGAATTATAATTTTAAAAAGTCCCCAATTCGTAATTCGTAATTATCTAGCAATTTGACTCATATAATCTCGCCATAATTGAGCCGCATTTGCGCTACTTCCATTGGTGGGAGAATTATCATCATTACCTAACCAAATTCCCGTGGTTAATTTAGAATCAGGAAGATAACCAATAAACCACAAATCAACATTATCATTTGTCGTTCCGGTTTTACCCGCTTCTCCTAACCCGATATAGGCGCTTTTAGCCGTACCCCGACGAACTGCTCCTTGCAATAAAGTTGTCATGGTTTCCACAACAGAATCCGATAAAACTGAAGGAATTGTTGGATTTTCTCGATCATAAGCATAGATCACCCGACAGGTATTAATATCATTAAAATCCGTACAATCACTACTATCTAAAATCCGTCTAATTGCATGGGGAGAATGACGCAAACCATTATTAGCAACGGTGCTATAAGCTCCCGTAATTTCTAATAGATTCACCTCACTTTGACCTAGGACTAAACCTGGAACTGGATCAAGTTTTGACTTAATTCCTAAGCGTTTTGCCATGTCAATAATTCGATCTAATCCAATATCTTGAGCAATTCTCAGGGCGATCACATTTTCTGATAACGCTAACCCTCTATACATATCCAGATCACCCCCACTGCGTTCACACCCTTGATAACTTTGTCCTTTCCAATTTAAGGGTTCACAGGAATAGATTTGACCCGGAGGAATACCCTGAGCGAGTGCGGCTAAATAGGTAAATAATTTAAACGTTGATCCCGGTTGACGTTGAGCTTGGGTAACACGGTTAAACTGACTTTCTTTATAATCTGCACCCCCCGCCATTGCTAAAATTTCCCCGGTATTAGAATCTAATGTCACCAGACCTCCCTGAGAAAATCCATTAGTTGCTCCTGTGGTCTGAATCGAACTTTTTAGGGAAGATTCTGCAATGGTTTGCATCGAAGGAGTTAATGCCGTTTCTACGATAAAATTTCCTTCTCTGGCTAATTGTTCCCCTAATAATTGCTGCAATTCAGCAAAAATATAATCATAAAAATAGGGAGCAATGGTACTTTCTAAAAACTCCTGAGCTTTAGGATTAATTTCAATCCGAGAACGACGAGCGCGATCGGCTTCATCTTCACTCACCATACCCAGTTCTAACATCCGACTAATCACCCGATCGCGATACTGCACCGCTAATTGATAATTTTGAATCGGATTAAAACTATTGGGTGCGGGTAAAATTCCTACTAATGTTGCTGCTTCTGAAAGGTTTAAATCCTTGGCAGATTTATTAAAATAGAATTTAGCCGCATCCTCAAAACCATATAAATTAATTCCTAAATAAACCCGATTCAAATAGGTTTTTAGAAGTTTATTTTTTCCATAAACTGCTTCTAATTTTAGGGCAACAACCGCTTCCCTAAATTTACGCCCAGCAGAATCCTCCGTACCGACATAATCCCGATATAAACTCCGGGCTAACTGTTGAGAAAGGGTACTTCCCCCTTCTCGAATTTCCCCATCCCTAACATTGGTTAATAGGGCGCGTAATGTGCCAAAGGGATCAATTCCCAAATGCCAATAAAACCGAGCATCCTCAGAGGCGACAACGGCTTTGGGTAAATAGGGGCCAAAATCCGATAACTGATCTGCTTCTAAATGGGCGATCGTATTAGCTTCTCGCAGGGGACGGCCATCGGCGGCATGAATAATAACTGGCCCGGTTACGGTTTTCGGTAGGGGATCAACTTCAAATTTCTGCGACTCAAATAGTACCACAATGCCCACGGCGGCCGTTAAACCACAAATTCCATAAAATCCATAACGCAGGGTTTGAAGATACCAAGGCGGCGGATTTCGATATTCTACCCGGGAAACCGAGGCCAATTCTGGTGGCCCCAAGGTGAAACTATCTCCATGTCGCAACGGAAGTACCTTAATCCGTCGCCGTCCCCAATATAAGCCATTTGTGGAGTCTTCATCCTGAATCATAAACCCGGTACGAGCCGAAAATAATCCCATCCGTTTGGGATCTCGGACAACACTGACATGAATTGTGCTAACTAGGGGGTTTCGGACTACGATATCGCAGGTTCGGGATGAACGTCCAACAACATAGCGATCGCCTAATAGGGGATAAACTTCGGCTTTGTTAGTATCGGCCTGATGTACTATCAGTTCTGGGACTTTAGCATTAGGTTTCAAGATCAGCCGGGAAAAATTAACTTTGGCGTGAAGCGTCTGGACAACCTGTGTGATTGTGTTCAGGAGAGTTTGGGGTTTCTGAGGGGGCAAGGGGGTGGACATTTTCAGCACTCAGACTTGCATTAGTATGTATTTATTGTACCGTCTTGTTTCAGGACTCAGGTTTTAATTGTGTGAATGTTGCAATAATTAAAAACCAGATTCCAATATTAATCGAAATATCTGCCAAATTGAATATGGGAAAATTAATTAGGCGAAAATCTAGGAAATCTACAACATGACCGGAAATAAACCGATCAATTCCATTCCCTAGGGCACCTCCTAGAATTAAACCATATCCGATCTGTTCCCAACGGTGCTGACGGGGGCCAAACCAAGCCATTGCCATTAGTCCTAGACTCACTAACAAAGATAACCAACGCAACCACAAGATGCCCCCATTACTAAATAAACTAAAGGCTGCTCCTGTATTTGTAACATAGGTCAGGTGAAATACACTATGCCAAAGGGGTAAAGTTTCTCCTGGTTCAAAATTTTGCACCACCCACAATTTAGTTAGGTGATCCATAATTAAACTCACCAGAGCCACTATCCAAAAATTAGAATTTTTCTTAAATCGCATAAATCAGGGAATGGGGAATAGGTAATGGGTAATGGGTTTTGGGTTTTGGGTCAACAAACTACTTTAATAAAATAGTAATCCTCTTAAAAGATAAGATAAAACAGCTACTGCACAACTGACCGCTAATTGTCCGGGGAAAGGTTGGATAGAATATTTTTCCACCGCATCTCCCAGAATAATTCCTTGGGTAGCAACGCCATTAAAAACGTGACTTAAACTTAAATAAATTAACCCTACACTGTGAACCGTAAGTAATCCACATAAACAACTAAAGGCTAATAATTCTAATTTAGGTAAGGCTTTAAAAGCTAAAAAACCACAGAGCCATCCGCCGGGAATAAACCCTAATAAATATCCAAAGGTGGGCTGTTTTAAATAATCTATTCCTCCGCCTTCTGAAAAAATGGGTAATAGAGTTAATCCCAAAGCCAGATAAGCAATTTGGGACATGGCGGCGGCATTTTTCCCTCCTAAACAACCCACTAACAAAACTGCCCCAATTTGATAGGTAACACCCAAAGAGTGAACTGCAACATTTTCTTGTTGCCAAAGCCAAGAGGGACTGGTGACAAAGGCTTCTAAAAAAGTACCACCAATCGTTAATAAAACACCAATAATTGCCCAGAAAAAATCAGAGGTCGTTGTCACAATAGGGAAATATTAACCATTAGGAAAAATTAGGAATAGTAGCTTCACCCCCTTCAAGTCCCAAGGATTTTAACATCGCCTGATCCTGTTCGGGAGCTTGACCTAAAGTGGTTAAATAATTACCAATTAACATGGCATTAATTCCCGATCTTAACCCCTTTCCTTGCAATTCTCCCATGATCGCCTCCCGTCCTCCCGCATAGCGGAGAATTTGAGTTGGAAGAATTAAACGAAAAATTGCGATCGCTTTTAAGGCTTCATAGGGATCTAGTTTAGATTGTTCGGATAGAGGAGTTCCCGAGCGTGGGTTTAATAAATTAATTGGCACAGACTCCACCTCTAATTCCTGTAACGAGAAGGCCAAATCTATCCGATCTTCCCAAGTTTCTCCCATTCCTAAAATTCCCCCGGTACAGGCTTGAATTCCTGCCGCTTTCAGGTTTTTAACGGTTTGTACCCGATCTTCCCAGGTATGGGTAGTTACTACTTGGGGATAAAAGGCTTTTGAGGCTTCTAAATTATGGTTATAGCGAGTAACTCCCGCCTCAGCTAAAGCCTGAGCTTGTTCTAAGGTTAATTCCCCTAAAGCACAACAGGGTTTAACATTAGTTTCTTGAATAATTCGTTTAACCGTGGCTAAAACCTGTTCAAATTCCGAGGATTTTGGACTATTATATTTAATTCCTCGTCCTTGAGAAACTAAACAAAATCTGGCGGCTCCGGCGGCTTCTGCGGCTTTAGCATTGTCTAAAATTTCATCACTGGACTTTAATCCATAAATCGGAGAAGCTTCCCCTGGATGATGGACAGATTGAGAACAAAAACCGCAGTTTTCTGAACAATTTCCCGATTTAATATTAACAATACTACAGAGATCAACGGTATTACCACAGCAGGCTTGACGAACTTGATCGGCGGCTTGACAGAGTAATAAAATTTGTTCTTGATCTTCAATCTTTGTTAGAGCTAAGGCTGCTTCTCGACTAATGCGATCGCCAGATATAATTCTTTCAACTAATTTATTTAGCCAGATTTGTAGGTCTTCTAGGGTTTCCCAATTTTGAGGAACTTCCAATGGGGAATCACTCAACGAAGACAAACTATTAAGAGCGGGTCGTGCTGGAACTACATTGATCATGCCAGAATTGCCAGTTATTAAAATGATTGTTGACGGTTAAGAGTTATAGCGGGGAGTTATGAATTACGAATTACGAATGGGTAATGGGTAATCGGTAATGGGTAATATTTGATTTCCCCTACTCCCCCTGCTTCCCCTATTCCTGGGTTATTTTACCATCAATGGCATCGGGGCAATCCTTAACCCTCCCTTAACCCTAACTTGTTATGGAGACGATATTCTTTACCGTATTGACCCTAACAAAATACTGATTTTTTTAGTTATGCCGTTTTCTTTGAATTCTATTCGTTCTTCCAGTCGATTTGTAGCTAGATTTTCCGTCTTAGCCTTGAGTTTGAGTTTAGCCGCCTGCGGTGGCAGTAATACTACAACTAGCACGGCTCCAAATGCAACACCAGGGACAGAAGGAGCGGCTAATAATACCCCCGCCCCCAGTCCAGCCCAACTCGTTGCGTTAGAACAACCTGTGGCATTAATCGGTGCGGGGGCTTCATTCCCGGCTCCTTTATATCAACGCTGGGCTAGTGATATTAGTAGCGGCACCAAAAATCTACAAATTGATTATCAATCCGTGGGTAGTGGTGCTGGGGTAGAACGTTTTGTACAAGGGTTAGTTCAATTTGGTGCAAGTGATGTCGCCATGACCGATGAAGAAATTGCTAAAGTCCCCAACGGCGTTTTACTCCTACCCATGACCGCCGGAAGTATTGTTTTAGCATACAATATCCCCGATGTAGGAGAAGTTAAATTATCTCAACAAAACCTAATTGATATCTTTTTAGGTAAAATTACTAATTGGAATGATCCAGCCCTAGCCACAGATAATCAGGGTGTCACCTTCCCTGATTTACCGATTCAAGTTATCTATCGTTCCGATGGTAGCGGTACGACGGGAGTTTTCACAAAAAATTTAGCCGCGATGAGTGAAGATTGGAACAGTACCGTGGGAGAAGGTAAAACCGTTCAATGGCCCGTAGGTATTGGCGGTAAGGGTAACGAGGGGGTTACGGCTCAAATCAGTCAAACGCCCGGTTCTATTGGTTATATTGAATATGGGTTTGCCAAAAGTGCTAACTTAAAAATGGCCTCTTTACAAAATAAAGCGGGAAATTTTATTCAACCCAATGATGAGTCAGCCGCAAAAACCCTCGAATTCGTAGAATTACCCGAAAATTTACGCGCTTTTATTACTAATCCTGAAGGAGCCGAATCCTATCCAATTGTTAGCTACTCTTGGATTATGGCCTATCAAAAGTACGATAAACCAGAAACAGCTAAATCCGTTGAAGCCATGATTCAATATGGACTCACTGAAGGTCAAAAAGTCAGTCCCCAACTGGGTTATATTCCCCTACCTGCTGCGGTAGTCAAAAAAGTAGCAGCAAAAGCGGATCAAATCAGCCCAGACTTTACAATTAAAGTTGAGTAATCGGGTAAATTCCTGCACAGGATGAACCAGGCTTAGTTAATACTCAACTTGACATTTGTAAGTTGTAAACAGACGGGCAGGATGGCATTTGAAGTATTTAAACCTGTTGAGGTTAAACTTGAAATTGCCTCCTTGCCCTATTCAGTTTGGGGTTGTTATCTTTTCAAAAATGATAATCAAGGTTATTTATTTCCATTAATCCTGTATAATTTTCAATGTATGGTTGTACCCAATCAGAATGTAACAGCAATTCCGCAATCTCGTTCCCCGATCGAAAAAAAACTTGATCAAGGTTTTGTTTGGTTAACCCAAATTTTTGCCTGGGGGATTGTTGTCGTCTTATTATTACTGGGTTTTCCCATCGCTCAACAAGCAATTCCCGCCATTCAACAGTTTGGATTGGGGTTTTTATTCGGTAGTGATTGGAACCCGGTTGCTAATCAATATGGCGTGTTTCCCATGATTGCTGGGACGTTGATGAGTTCATTAATTGCCCTATTATTTGCAGTACCTTTAGGTGTGGGAACCGCAATTTTCCTCAGTGAAGATTTTATTCCTCCCTCGATTCGCACCGCCTTAACCTTTCTGGTAGAATTGTTAGCCGCCATTCCCAGTGTGGTTTATGGTCTTTGGGGAATTTTTGTATTAATTCCTTTTTTAAGACCTTTTGGGATGTTCATGTATAAAAATTTCGGCTGGATTCCTTTATTTAGTACCCCTCCTGGGGGGCCGGGATTATTTCCTGCCGGGGTGATTTTAGCGATTATGACTCTGCCAATTATTACGGCAATTTCTAGGGATTCCTTAGCCAGTTTACCTCCTGATTTACGTCAAGCTTCTTTAGGTTTAGGGGCGACTCGGTGGGTGACGATTTTTAGAGTTTTAATTCCGGCCGCTTTTTCTGGAATTGTGGGCGGAATTATGTTAGGACTGGGGCGGGCTATGGGAGAAACTATGGCAGCTACAATGATTATTGGTAACTCTAATAATCTCAGACCTTCCATATTTGCACCGGCGAATACTATTGCTTCTTTGATGGCAAATCAATTTCCAGAAGCTTCGGGTTTACAGGTTTCGGCTTTGATGTATGCGGGCTTAGTTTTGTTTGCCCTCACCCTATTAGTCAATATTGCGGCGGAGTGGATTGTTAATCAAGTTAAAGCTAAATATCAATAATCTGCATCAGGAGTAATTAATCCTGTTAGAAGAATCTGATCAGCTTGAAAAATTTAGTATTTTTTCTGTATGTCAAATCTAACAAAAGATCCGAATTATTCTGAAGGCAATAACTTTAGTTTAATTCGTAATCCTAGAAGTTCCAGGGATATTTTTGAATTGTTAATGACGGGGATTGCATCGGCTTGTATTGTGATTACCTTGATACCGCTTGTGGCGGTTTTGTCTTATATTTTTATCAAGGGGTCTGCCCGTTTAAATTTAGATTTATTCACCAAACTGCCCCCATCTGCGGGACAAACAACTGGAGGCATTGCCAGCGCGATTTTAGGAACAATTCAAGTCGTTTCTATTGCCACTTTGATTGCAGTTCCCTTTGGGATTCTAGCAGCTATTTTCCTCTCTGAATTTGGGGGAAATGGTCAAGTTGTGCGGTGGATTCGATTTACCACTAATGTTTTAAGTGGTGTTCCTTCTATTATTGCGGGGGTATTTGCTTACAGTTTTATTGTCTTAAAAATGGGGTCTTTTTCAGTTCTGGCGGGGGCAATTGCCCTCTCGGTTTTGATGTTACCCACGATTATTCGCACCACCGATGAAGCCTTACAAATTGTTCCCCAGGAAATTCGCTGGGCTTCGGTGGGGGTAGGTGCTTCTAATTATCAAACGGTTTTACAAGTAGTGCTTCCTGCCTGCTTACCTGCGATTTTAACCGGAGTTACCTTAGCCGTCGCCAGAGCCGCTGGAGAAACTGCACCCTTATTATTTACAGTTGTTTATACTAATAACTGGCCGGGAGCAATATTTTCTCAAACTCTCCCATCCCTAGCCTATTTGGTTTTTGAATTTGCTAGAGGATTTGATCAAGTTTTACAGGAATTTGCCTGGGCTGCGTCTTTGGTAATTGTGGTTTTAGTTTTATTAACTAGCATAATTGCTCGTTGGGCAACTCGGCAAAAACAGTTTTAAGTCTGAGCTTTCCACCTGGGAATTTTTATTCCTGGGTTAGTTGGTTCTGTTTAACTTGAATCTGTATCTAACGATCATCATAATTTAGTATTAATTAAATAAAATACTCTATTTTGATGTTGATTTTTTTGATGTTTTATACCTTCAGGAGTTGATTTTTATGTCTGATGCCCATGACTATCCTTCTACCCAGATGGAAACGGTAATCAAAACGGAAAATATTGATATATATTACGGGGATTTTAAGGCCGTTAGGGGTGTTTGTTTGGATATTCCAAAAAACAGAGTTACGGCTTTTATTGGGCCGTCAGGCTGCGGGAAAAGTACAATTCTGCGCTGTTTTAATCGTCTCAATGATTTAGTTCAAGGATTCAAACTGAAAGGTAATATTTTCTATCATAATCAAAATCTGTATGCACCTAATGTTGATCCCGTAGAAGTTCGTCGCCGCATTGGGATGGTATTCCAAAAACCTAACCCTTTTCCTAAGTCAATTTATGATAATATTGCCTATGGAGTCCGAGTCAATAAGTTAGCTAAAAATAAAGCCGAATTAGATGAAATTGTCGAAAAATCCCTACGTCAAGCGGTGTTATGGGATGAGGTAAAAGATAAACTGGGTCAAAGTGGTTTTGCCCTATCTGGAGGTCAACAACAACGGCTTTGTATTGCCCGGGCGATCGCGATTAATCCTGATGTAGTATTAATGGATGAACCCTGTGCTTCCCTTGACCCGATTTCTACTTTATCGGTAGAGGATTTACTCCACGAACTCAAACAAAAATACACGATTATTATTGTCACCCACAATATGCAGCAAGCCACAAGGGTTGCCGATATGACAGCATTTTTTAATGCTAAAGCCATTGAAGGTGGGAAACGCTTTGGCTATTTGGTGGAGTATAACGATACCCAAAGTATTTTTCAAAACCCCAAAGAAGAATCCACTCAACAATATGTGAGTGGTCGCTTTGGTTAATCAGTTAACAGTCATCAGTTAACAGTCATCAGTTAACAGTCATCAGTTAACAGTTTATAGTTTATAGTCATCAGTTGGGAGATAACTCCACACTAATCACTAAGCTAGTAACGCATCCAAATAGATCATCGGGAAATAATGACTGTTAACTCTCAACTCTCAACTGTTAACTGATAACTGATGACTGATAACTGATTTATGGGTTTTTTATCCATTGACGCAGGATATTATCTTTAACCATACTCTGGCATAATACTTCGAGTAGGTAATCTTGGGCTTCTTCTAAATTTAGGTTTTTGACTTGTTCTCGGAGAATTTGTAATTTGAATTGTTGTTCAAGACTGAGGTTTGCAGGCGTTTTCATGTTCACTCCTCTAACTGAGTTGTACAAATCACGAAGATTGGGACTGACTAAGTTTATCTATATCACACTGAATGTAAAGTATCGTAACAAGTCCTTGACAATCTGTCCACAATGCACATTTTTAAACTAATCTCTGTTACAGAAATTAAAAATGGACTCAGAATCGACTTATGATAGAGGTCAAACCCATAAATCATAGTCAGTCAAGGAATTTTAAGCGTGATGGATGCAATAGAATTTTTTCGCAAAAGTGCTGGAACTTGGCGATCGCAACGGACAACCCACCATTTAGCCTTCAGACAAGCTGAGAAAGGCTTTTCAGATATTCAAGTCACCAGCTTGGATGCAGACGACCCTAGAGTGATCGAAATTTGTCAGATGCACAATGTTGACCCTAGTTTATCCGCCGGGGGAGCCTATGTCACCTGGGCCGGGGAAATGGCCTGGGATAAGGACGATGAAAACCATAAGGGAGAAACGGTATTTGCCATTGTTCCCGACACGGAAAATCCCCGTAAAGGTCAAATGTTGCGAGAACGGGGTTATGCAGAAATTATGCCCGTGGCGGGTCAATTTGAGATGGATGAGAACGATGCTTTAATTTTAATTACTGAATATGAAACCATGAGTGCGATTGAGCGTTTCTGGTTTATGGGTTCGGATATTCGGATGCGAACCAGTGCGGTTAAACGGTTTGGTGGGTTCAATACCTCCACCTTTTGTACGGAAATTCGGGTTAATCCTGATGCGGAAACGGTTTTGGAATCTACCCCAGAGGATAGTCAGTTTTATTCAGCTTTTGGCTGGTAATTTCTACGTTGGGTGGGTACAAATCCCTAACTCACCTAATCTTTATGGGAATTAAGCAAGCATCCTATGTATATCGTACTTGCTTAAGTCCTGTTTTATCAGAAAATTCTTAACAGCTTAAGGTTTAACCTCTACAGGGTCAGTTGAGGTTTCAGTAACTTCAGGTTCTTGGAGAAGTAAGCGTTGTTTTTCCCGAAATTGAGTCGCCGCATCTTGAATATTTTGGCGTTGTTTATTTCCTACCGCTTCATAATCAACATTAAATCTCCCTAACCGAGAATTATGAATAATATCTAACATTGTTCTCCCACTATTTTCACCACTCAGGGGGTCTGGGTTATCAGAACGTTGAAATTGTTGTAAAGGGGTAGCGGAAGTAGATTGAGCTAGACTGACTGAATTGAACCCAAAAACTCCCATCCCAGCAGCTAAAAAAGTACAAGAGAAGATGCCCAGAGCCGATTTTAATTGCTTAAATTGCATGATCACAACCTCACGATTTCAAAAATAACTATAAAAACTTAGATTCCCATATTATAGCTACATTTTCTGAAAATTCAACATAAATATTCCCCCCTAACATTGGTGAACAGTTGGGGGGATTAATAGGCATAAAGTTTTTCTAAAGTTGATGGGTTTGTTTAGGCAAAACGACGCTTTAATAAAGGCTGAATCGATAATAAAGCCAAGGTTGCAAACCCTATTAATACTAACAACGCACCGCCGAAAGTAATCGTAGCAAAGGGGGCTTCCATGACCACACTATTGAATGCCCAATCTTGATTGAGGTATAAATAACGAATGGGTTCAATCGCATAACTTAGGGGATTCAGACAAACCACCACCTGTAACCAATTTGGCATAAAAGATAAAGGAGCGAGGGCGGTACTGGCAAATAAAAGCGGTAAATTGGTGACAAAAATTACCGCAATTAATTCAATATGACCGGGTAAGGCAAAAGCTAATCCTAGACTTAAACCTGTTACTCCCAAAACCAATAGAAACACAATCAGGGTAATGATACTTAATCCGGTAATTCCGGGTAATCCTGCCCCTAAAAATGCTCCGGCGGTAATAATAACAGAGGTTTGAATTAAACTCAGAGTAACTATATAAATTGCCGAGGCTAAAACAATCGAAAATCGAGAGACTAAAGGAGCGACTAATAACCGATTTAGAAAGCCAAATTCTCGATCAAACATGATTGGCAATCCGGCATTTAAGGCTCCGGCAAATGCTGTGAAAACAATAATTCCCGCAGCTAAAAACTGAGCATAATTTAGAGTTCCGCCAAACAATCCTTTGGGGGCATTTTGAAATAATGCTCCAAATAAAATTAACCACATTAAGGGTTGAATAATCCCAGCAATTAAGGTGGAAGGACGACGTTTTAATTGAATAAACAATCTCCGGGTTAAGGCCATTGTTTCTTGGATAAATTCCCCGACTAAATTTGGTTGCTGATCAGCCGTTTGATTAGGGGTTAAAATTTTAACAGAGGTTGTTGAACTACTCATGATTATTAAGGTTTTGACAATTAACGATATCGGTAACAGTTTGTTTGATTAGATTGTACAAAAAATTAGGAAATCTGGCTAAGAGCGCATACTTTTCTTTTTCTCAGCTTTCAAATCTCGATTACTAGAAGCCGCAATTTCAGCATCAAGTAAGGTTCGACCCGTGGCTGCTAAATAAACATCATCTAAACTTGGGCGAGATTGGGCAATCCCAAAGGTGGGTAAACCCGCATCTTTTAACGCCTGTTGAATCGTAAATAAGGCATCACTTTGAGTTTTAACTACTAAATTTAAAGAATTACCTTGAGCCGAATTAATAATAATTTCCTGTACAAAAGGCAAAGATTGTAATAGGAACTTGGCTGTTTCTGCTTCTTCAACCGGGGAAAATTCTCTAATTCTGAGGGTAATGCGATCGCCTCCGAGTTGATTTTTTAAAGCAGAAGGTGTACCCAAAGCAATCACTAATCCTTGGTCAATAATTGCCACCCGGTCGGCTAAAGCATCCACTTCCTCTAGATAGTGGCTTGTAATTAAAACCGTTGTGCCATTTTCTCTTAATTGACGCAGAAAATCCCAGACCACGACCCGACTTTCAATATCTAATCCCACGGTAGGTTCATCTAATACTAATAAATCCGGTTGATGGAGTAAACCCAAAGCTAAATCTAAACGTTTGCGAATACCCCCGGAATAGGTTCCAGTTTTTTGATCAATCCAATCTTGTAATCCTAATAAATTTGTAACTTGATTAATTCGTTCGGCAATATTAGGCCGAGGAATATGATAGAGAGCAGCCTGTAATTGCAATAACTCTCGCCCGGTTAAGACCTTATCTAAGGCGACCTCCTGGGCTACATAACCGAGGCGTTGACGAACAAGTCTGGGTTGATCAACCACAGAAATACCAGAAACCTCTAAACGCCCAGCATCGGGAGTAATTAAGGTACACAACGCCCTTAAAATTGTGGTTTTTCCGGCTCCATTGGGCCCTAGTAAACCAAAGATTTCCCCCGGTTGGACATCAAGAGACACATCTTTAATGGCGGGACAAGCACCATAGGATTTTTTCAGATTTTGGATCACAATAGCAGGAATCATATTATTAAACTTTGTGTCTTTGTGGTTAAACCATACTTTTTGCTAAAGCTGCTAACTGTAAACCCGGAGGATAAATTCCTTAGCAGCCACTCCCCCAAACAAAAACAGAGTAATCGAGTTGACTCGAATTCCCTGGGATTGGGCCACCAAACTATGGCCCAGTTCATGTAATAATACCGAAGCAAACAATAAGAGTGCAATAGCAAACCCAGTAACCCAAGATAAAGTTTGCCCCCACTCCGCATAACTCTGGCGATTGGCGACTGTGAACAGCAAAACAATCACAAACCAAGAAGAATCAACAAAGAAGGGAATTCCAAATAACGATCCAATCCGCCAACCTGCTTGCATGAGATGTCTTTGACTCCGTTTATTTTATTCTAGCGGTCTCGCGCCTGTGATCATCGACCCCAGCCAAAAAATAGTCTGGAAAATTGCGACAGCCTTTACGGTATGATTGGGGTCAATAGAAACATCTATCTAGTCAAACTTTAGCCTGGTTTGGGCGATGCCATTGTTAGGAGGAACAAAGTAAGTGATTAAGGTCGCAATCAACGGTTTTGGACGGATTGGACGTAACGTTTTACGCTGCTGGTTAACCCGGCAAAATAGCAATTTAGAGTTTGTGGGCATCAATGATACTTCCGATCCCAGTACCAATGCCCATTTGCTCAAATACGATTCCATGCTCGGCACACTCAAAGGCGTTGATATCAAAGCCAATGAGAATTCCATTACAGTCAATGGCAAAACCATTAAATGTGTTTCTGATCGTAACCCATTAAATTTGCCTTGGAAAGAATGGGGTGTGGATTTAATTATTGAATCCACCGGGGTATTTATTACCGAGGAAGGTGCTTCTAGGCATATTACCGCCGGAGCCCAAAAAGTCCTGATTACGGCTCCTGGAAAGGGTGAAGGCGTGGATACTTTTGTGGTGGGTGTGAATCACCATGACTACAATCATGATCAACACCGAATTCTGAGTAACGCCAGTTGTACTACCAACTGTTTAGCTCCTTTTGCCAAAGTCCTGCATGAGAAATTCGGCATTGTTAAAGGCACAATGACCACAACCCACAGCTATACTGGAGATCAGCGTCTTTTAGATTCCAGTCACCGCGATGTGCGTCGGGCTAGAGCCGCGGCGGTGAATATTGTTCCTACTTCTACGGGTGCTGCAAAGGCCGTTTCTTTAGTGATTCCTGAACTGAAAGGAAAACTCAACGGGATTGCTTTTCGAGTTCCTACCCCTAATGTCTCGATTGTGGATTTAGTGGTACAGGTGGAGAAGGCAACCTTTGTTGAAGAAGTCAATTTAGCTCTGAAAGAAGCTGCTGACGGCGCAATGAAAGGGATTCTGGAATACAGCGATCTGCCTTTGGTGTCTTCTGACTATAAAGGACATGATGCTTCTTCAATTGTGGATGCCAGCTTAACAATGGTGATGGGTGGCGACATGGTGAAAGTAGTCGCCTGGTATGATAACGAATGGGGTTATAGTCAACGGGTGGTTGATTTAGCCGAATTGGTAGCTTCCAACTGGAAAGCCTAGATTTAATTGGGACACCAGGCAGGGTTTTAACTCCCTGTTATCGGTGCGAAGTGCTGAAATCCTCGACTCAAGGATAGTTTTTCGATGGTTGAGGGTTCAGCATCATCTATTAATAAAATATCTGGATTAGCAGTAATTTCACCAATAATAGTGGCGGTTTTTCCTAGGTATTCAACAACTATTTCAGCTATATCCGCAGCCGCAGACAATACCAGTTGAAAGTCTTCTCCCCCATACAAGGCCCAATGAACAGCCTGTTGCGGGGAAACAAAGGTTTTTAAGGCTTGAGATATCGGAATTTGAGGACGTTGGATTTTAGCCCCAACTTGACTTCCTCGACAGATTTGGACAATCGCATCGGCCAGTCCATCGCTACTATCCATTCCCGCAATTGTTGTCTGGGGATGGGAGGCTAAAAAATTTTGCAATTTCGGGACAATATCCAAGCGGGGTTGGGGCCGTTGATGGGCTTGAATTAGGGATAAACGTTGATTAGCTGTTAATTCGGCTCCTAATTCGGGATGTAGGAGTAATTCTAATCCAGCCCTGGAGTCCCCATGATCTCCAGTAACTATAATTTTATCGCCAGGACGGGCAACGGAACGCCGAATTGCTAATTTTGGGTTAACCCTTCCAAAAGCAGTAATAGAAATACAAGTTACCGCCGACCGACAAATATCGCCACCCACAATCGGCGTCTGATACTGATTTAAACAGGTGGTTAATCCTTGATAAAGTTGTTCTACCCAGCTAACGGTTTTATTATCTGTTATTCCTAATGCGACGGTAATTCCGATGGGAAAAGCACCCATAGCCGCCAGGTCGGATAAATTCACCGCAGCGCCACGCCAACCCACATCAAAAGGTGATGTAGTGCGATCGCTAAAATGAACTTCATCTACTAACATATCCGTAGTAATTACTAAGGATTCATCCCCAGAAACCGCCAAAATTGCCGCATCATCCCCCACAATTTCCGAGGGACAAAAACCCTTAACAATTTCCAGTAAACCCTGTTCTCCAATATCTTTAATTAGCATCGTAAATCAGTCATCAGTCATCAGTCATGAGTTATCAGTTATGAGTTATTAGTCATCAGTTACCAGTTTATTACCCATTCGTAATTCGTAATTCGTAATTACACTAATGCTCTTAATAAAGCCTGTAACTTTAACTGAATTTCAGCTACTTCTTTTTCCGGTTCTGAACCCGCAACAATTCCGGCTCCTGCATAGAGTCTAGCACGATTTCCGTCTAATAAAGCCGAACGAATCCCCACCACAAATTCTCCATTTCCTTGATGATCAATCCAACCAATTGGTGCTGCATAAAGAGAGCGATCAAAACTTTCATAATTATGGATATATTGTTGGGCAATATCTCTGGGAGTTCCCGCAACGGCGGGAGTTGGATGTAATTGTGATAATATTTCCAAGAGATGAATATTGGTTGAAACTTGACATTTAATCGGTGTCCAAAGGTGTTGAATATTTGTGAGTTGTCTTAAACAAGGTAAATCCGTTAAATCTGGGGTTAAACCCAAACTTAATAAACGTTCGATAATAAAATCTATTACCACTTGATGTTCCCGCAGATTTTTTTCACTATTGAGTAATTCTTGACCTAAATTAATATCTTCTATCGGTGTTTTTCCGCGAGGGGCTGAACCCGCCAAGGCATCAGTAATTAATTGATTATTTTTCAGACTAATTAATCTTTCTGGACTCGCCCCAATAAACTGTTGACCCTTGCCATTACCCGTGGAAAAAATATAACAATCAGGATACAAAAGTCTTAAATTATTTAAAGAATGAATTAAATTAAATGGGGTTTTAGACACCACATCAATCGGTTGAGAAAGAACTAATTTTTTCAAGGATTTAGAGTTAATTAAATCCAAAGCAGAATGGACAGACTGTTTAAATTGTAAATAGGGTTTGGGGTCAGTTTCGACTTGTTGGGTTAATAATAAACTAGGGGTTTTACTGGTGACAGAAGGAATTGAGGTGGTTTCTAACCCATTAATTTGTTGACTTTTATACCAGACATCACTCAAAATATTTTCAATTTTAGAGTTTTTCTTCAAAACAATATTAACAATCAAAATACAGCGATTTTTTTTTCTAATCACTTGCCATTTAGGTAAAAATATGGTAGCGGGCGGGAAATAAACATTTTCCGGTTCAACCGCAAGATTTTGTCCGCAATTTAAGGATAAATTAGGATTAAAATATTGATCAAAAAAAGTAAAACTACAGCAAAAATAAGGCTTAGGTAAATGGCTATTTTTAGAACCAATAATAACGGTTTTATCTAAACAAGATTGAATAAATTTTTGCGCTTCAATAAACCTATTTTTTCCCGCCGTTATGAATTTAATAGCCGTATCAACCGCCACAAAGGACTCCTCAAATTGAGGTTTTTCAAAATAAAAATGAATTAAATTTGGATGATAAAATTGCTGTAAAATTGCTAAAGGATCAATCCATTGAATTTCATGGGCAATACTCAGAATTTTAGTCTGATAGTCCTGTAATCCATAATTTTGAAACTCTAACAAAAAACGATGCAGTTCTTGGCGATCTTGCAATAACGGGGTTGCAGAAGGAAAAACTGGCATATAAAAAATGAACAAAAAAAGGTTAAAACAGGGAAAACTGTCACCGAAAAATCGTTAACTCATGTTATTTTAATCTATGTTAACGACTTTCAGAGTCATTTACCCCTTATTCATAATCTACCCTGTAAAAATATTGCCCTCAGTCTGTAAAAAAAGTTCATAATTCTTCCCTCCTTCCCCTACTTCCCAACTGTGACAGACACCGGACACCCACATCACCTTTCCTCTACCCTCCTTGCGGGTATTAGTCCTGTCAGTATCAGATTCAACCTTTTTCAAGTCCTCTAGCATGATCAGATAGTCTTATGGGACAATAAGCCAGTCAAAGTTTAAAATCCTGTTTCTATGACCACAGAATTAATTGCAGCCTCAAAAAATAAATTATGGTTAGCAGCGATTAAACCCCCGATGTATAGTGTGGCAATTATGCCAATTTGGGTGGGAACTGCTGTTGCTGTTTTTGAAACTTCTACGATTAATTGGAAAATTTTTACCACTTTTATTACGGCAGCTATTTTAATTTTAGCTTGGGAAAATATTCTCAATGATGTCTTTGACTCAGAAACGGGAATTGACAAAAATAAACATCATTCTTTAGTCAATTTGACCGAAAATAAATCATTAGTTATAGCCATGGGAAATAGCTGTTTAGCCTTAGCAATTTTAGGTTTATTAGGGATTTGTTGGTGGCAACAGGATTTAACGGTTCTAGGCTTAATTCTGCTTTGCTGTGGCTTAGGTTATTTATATCAGGGGCCGCCATTTCGTTTGGGTTATCAAGGTTTAGGGGAATTTTTATGTTTCTTTGCCTTTGGGCCCTTGGGAGTTTCCGCCGCCTATTATAGCCAAACTCAAAACTGGTCTTGGGTCTGTTTAGCCACCTCAATTATTGTGGCAATTCCGATTACTTTAGTTCTCTTTTGTTCCCATTTTCATCAAGTTGAAGATGATATTAATGCGGGGAAAAAGTCGCCGATTGTTCGTTTAGGAACCGAACGGGGAGCAAAACTTTTACCTTGGTTTTGTGGTAGTATTTTTATTCTGACGGGTGGATTTGTCCTATGGGGAATATTCCCGATTTGGACTCTACTTAGTTTTGTTGCAATTCCCTCTGGGATTAAACTTTGTCGCCATGTCAGTCAATACCATAATCAACCTAACTTAGTCAGCAATTGCAAGTTTATCGCTATTGCTCTACAGTTTTGGAGTGGCTTATTCTTAGGAATTGGTTTGATTTTAGGTTAATTGAATCTATTATTAGGGTGGGTTAATTCCACCCAGAAGAAAACAAAGCAACTAGAGGTTAAATAATGATTCAGTTTATTCCCTTAATCGGTAGAACATTTTTAGCAACAATTTTTATACACGCAGCTATTAATAAAATCTTCAATTTTGCCGATACTCAAACTATGATGACGGGACGAGGATTACCTTTGGCTGGGGTATTATTGGTTGGAACAATTGCTGTTGAAATTTTAGGTGGATTATCTTTAGTATTAGGTTATAAAACTCGTTGGGGGGCTTGGCTTCTGATTGTATTTTTAATTCCCGCCACGGTGATTTTTCATAATTTTTGGGAAGTTCCCTCAGAAAAAATTGATTTTCTCAAGAATTTATCTATCATGGGCGGGTTACTGATGATTACCTATTTTGGGGCTGGGCCAGTGAGTGTTGATGAACATATTACCATGAGTAGTACTGATTTTACTGATCCTGATAATCCATAACCCATTTTTGAATCTGTTGTTGATTGATTTTTCCTTGAGAATTGCGAGGTAATTGTTCTACAGAAATCCATAATTTTGGGTGTTTAAATTTAGATAATTTTCCTAAAATTGCTTGTTCTAATTGAGCTTGTGAAACCTCTTTAGAATCAGGAACATACACCGCAACAACAATTTCACCCCAATATTGATCGGGTTTTGCAATCACACAAATATCTTTAACCAAACCCGTAGCACGAATTACTGCTTCTACTTCGGTGGGAAATACATTTTCTCCCCCGGTAATAATTTTATTAGTTTGTCTCCCTACCAAGGTTAAATATCCCTGTTCATCCCAATAGCCTAAATCATCGGGTGTAAAGGTATTAATTCGTAAGTTTGGATTAAAATTATCTTGATAATATCCTAACATTAAAGAATCAGCTTTAATCTTAATTATTCCTGTTTGATTAGTTTTTAATTCCTTTCCATTTTTATCATATATTTTAATTTCAGCATGGGGTAAAACCTGTCCACAGCTATTATTACCCCGTAAGAAATCCGAGGGTTTTAAAGTCACAATTTGGGAGGCGGTTTCTGTCATTCCGTAGGTTAAAGCTAGGGGAATTTGATGCAAACGACTCTGTTCTAATAATTCTAACCAAGGTGGCGCTCCTCCCAATAATACGATCTGAAATTGAGATAACCAATGGGTTAGGGATGGAGATTGTAATAGACGATGTAATTGAGTCGGGACTAAGGAGATAAAATAGTCAGTGAGATTAAAATTAATCCATTCTTCTGCTTCTACAGTCTTAAAGGATGTGAGAATCAATTGTCCATCGGTTAAAAGCGATCGCATCCACTGCATTAATCCACTAACATGATAAAGAGGTAATGTACAAAAAGAATTAATAGCTGATACATTAAAATATTGTTTGAATCCTTGAACTGAAGCCATTAAACTATCCCAATTATGAACAGTAAACTTGATATTTCCCGATGTTCCTCCCGTGGGAATCATAGTCAAACTTTTGAGGTTTTCATGATTAGAATTTAAGGGGTTTTGATAGTCTAAGATCTGACCTTGAGATATTAATAAATTGGGTTTAACTATTTGATAAACCTGTGTCCATTCCTGTTGTCCCCATTGAGGGTTACATAAAAAAATCGGACATTTTGCCGTTATCGCAGTCATAAAAGCCGATAAAAATAAAATAGGGTCGGATTCTGATATTAGAATTTTAGGATAATTTTTATTAAGTTTAATCCATTGATTGATAGTTTGTAAATGAGTTTTATAACGATCAATTAAAGAGTCTTGATTGTTTAAAACTAATCTATTTTGAATTTTATCAATTATATTCATAATTCTAGGGTATATCTTGCCAGAATGGTTGCTCATTTCCTACATGAGTCGTGTTAGTAGCACTGTAAATATTTCCCTGTAATTCTTGATAATATTCATCATCTAAGAAATTAATATTAATTCCAGCAACCGCAACCCGACGTTTAAAGTCTTCCTGGGTATAGTCTCGTCCATCAATTAATGCTCCTTTAGGGTTAGAAACTAACAATTCCCCATTCACATAAACCGAATTGATTAAATTGGGCCACCAAGCATACCCACTATAACTAAATAAAGCCGGAACTCTAATAATTTGATCATTTCTGAGATTAAATTCTGTTTTGAGTTGATTAATTAAGGGTTCGATTTTCTGTTTTTGTAAATTCAGATTATGTTGGATTAATAATTGATTATTCAAAGTGGCTCGCACAGTAGTTTGTGTGCTTAATCCGCGATTAATTGCCGCTCCTTCATAGCCTTGTTTTTCCAGTTCTTTTAATAGTTTAACTCCTTCTTCTGGACTAGCAATTAACATTAAAGGTTCACCAGAAGCACTAGGAATAAAATTAATAATTTCATCAACATGACGCAACATTAACCAAGAAGTATCAATAGCAACGGGATCACCTTGAACTTTTTGGGCTTTTAAAAACTCAACAACTTCGGGATTTAAACTAACATTATCGGCTGTGCCATAATAAATTCTTCCCAAAGGATAATCAGGTAAAGCGGGAGTTACGGCTAAATTATTATACCAATCTGCCCATTGATTAAAAGCATCTAATTGACGAGGTTTACCCACTTCAAACCAGCCAAAATTTTGATTCATTAAAGATTTAGCATAATCATCACTCTCCTCACTCCGATTGCCTTTTAAAACCACCGGATATTGCTCTAATCCTTCAGGTTTAGGAAACTGAACATAGCCGATTTCTTGAGTTCCCTGCATCCACAAAGTCTCTCCAGGTGTGACTTTAACCTTTGCTCCAGTTTTTTCAACAATGGTTTTTACATCTTTAATGATAGTTTGATTATCACCGCGATCGCTAATATGAACCTCAGAAACAGATTCAGTATTATCAGACATAATCCAAGGAGCAACTCCCATAGAAATTGTATCCGTTGCCGTCACAATTCCTTGTTTCCGAGCGATGGCTTTTAAATTAACTAAACCCGACCAATTGCTATTAGCAAATTGTTTTGCTTCTACTCCTAAAACAATATCTGAACCAAATTCTAAAGGCGTTGCGCCCGACAAATCAATAGCTTTCCACCCGGTTGAAGTTTGCTGGAAAATATTAATATAGGGTTGTGCTGCTTCGTCAACGGTGAGAAATAATTCCGAACCTTTGTACTCTGGATTAACTTTAAAATGAACTAAAGCCAAATCCTTTTCATCTTCAGCCCCATTAACTATTTTATCTCGCCAATCGGGTAATCCATTAACATCATCATCATCATTATTAAATAATATTAACGGCCCTAGGGATAAAGACCATTGTTCCGGGCGTTGTTGATCTTGTTCATTCACAATACCATCTCGGTTGGTATCTCCATAAAGTTTAAAACCCGGAAATTGAGGATTAGCAACGGAAACGGGGGAAATTGTTTGAGGTTTTTCTGGTTGTTGTTGTTGGGATTGTTGGATTAAGGCGCGTTGATAGGTGGCGATCGCTAAATAACCTTGATATTCTACGGTTTTATCAATAGCTTTAGAACTCAGAAAAGACTCTTTAGGAATTTTCCGTAGGGTATCAATCGCTTGAATCCATAATTGTTGTGCGGTTTCCCAATCTTCTATTGTATTAGTTTCAGATTGTTTGCCAAAATTTGCTGCTTTAGTGGCTATTTTAATCACCTGATTCCAAGTTTCCAGGGTTTTTTCTTCAAATTTAATTTGAGCTTCAACTTGGCGATTAGCTTTAACTAAAGTTTCATATTGTTTCAGTTGTAGTTGATATTGCCAAACTTCTAAATTACTATTAATATCAGGAGGACTAGAAACTTTCTTCAATTCAGCTTTGATCAAATCCTGTAATTGATATAATTCCTCTAAGGATTTGGGTGTAACTTCTGTGGTTTCTGTGTTAGAATTGCCATTAGTGCCTGCTTCAAATCCTTGAAATTGCACCCCGGAGTCATTAATCCGATACTCTAAATTGAGATCCGTTGGTGAAGATTGGGCTAAAGTTGACGGGGCGGGAACTAGGATAATTCCAACAACTACACCAAAAGCATTAATTAAAGCAACAGCAATGTAGCGCATCCAATTCATACTTAACCTCAGATATCCTGACTAATTGTACCTGAAATTGGCTAACTGTTGATCAGATATCCCTCAATTCCTTTTAAAAAGGCAAATTTTAAAATGATTAATGGTAGGAGCAAGGTCTTCTTGCCCTTCTGATATTCTCAGGACTTACGCATCACCGCTATCAATAGTAGGGGTAATTCATGAATTACCCCTACATCTAGGGTTACATCCCCAAATTTGCGTAAGTCCTGATTGAGTTAGTATTTTCTATTTTAGAAAACTCTTTATTGTACGTTGAAGGCAAAATTACCAAATCAGAGTTAGTTAAAAACGTCGCCACCGCCACGGCAAAAGCGGCTATAGTGGGGGGTGTAATCACCGCCATTCTGTTAACAGTTTGTATGATATTTCCCCCCATTGCCACGCTTTTAGGTGCCGCTGCCATACCCTTAGCGGTTGTCGGGATTGGTTTTATGGGAATTCGCTCTTGGGAAATCTTTTGTCATGCCGATCGCTTATTTGGTATAACTGAACAAACACAACAATTTTTGGGGATAACTGAAGCGACAATTTAATTTAAGTAAAACCCTTTTTGAACAGCATAAGCCGGAGCTTCTATAATCATGATATGGTCGGGAATATCTGTCATTTCAAGCTCAAAAAGATCATCAGATGTTTTGACTAAAATAGATTTTACAGCCCCTTTAATTTGAGATGCTTTATGCAGTAAAGCGAGTGCTTTGTGTAAACTTTCTCCCCGACGCTGTACCCGAATAGGAACGGGCTTTCCTTGATAATTCTGTTTTAAAATAGCATCTATTCCTTGATTTCTTTGAACTGGAATAACATCTAAACTAGCAATAATATTGAGTGCATCTTCATTGGCATTAAGATAGGCTTTTCGACCTTTTTGAAGGAGCAAAGATTCGGATTTAATTGGAGTTTTTAATCTATCTTTACAGATTTGAACAGCATCGGGGGAAATATCAATTCCCCAGGCTGAACGATTTAATAATTTAGCTGCAATAATTGTTGTCCCACTTCCACAAAAAGGGTCTAATATAATATCCCCCGGATTAGAGGCTAATTCAATAATTTGTTCTAGGAGTAAAATTGGTTTTTGACTGGGATAACCCACACGCTCTTTAGCTTTAGGGTTTAAATAGGGAATCTCCCAAACATCACTTAATGGCACTCCCTTTTTGGGATCAGCAGGAATGATTTCCCCATGATCATCCCTAGCATAAACGGCTTTACCATGCTCATCTCTGGTACGTTTCTGTAAGATTTGATCAATATTCGTAGACTCTGAATAATCACAATAAATTGGATTAAAAATAAATTGATTTGTCTTAGAATAAAAGAAGATAGTTTGATGGGCGGGTAATAATCCCTTTTTAGAATTTGACCATCGTTTGTAACTCCAAATAATTTCTGATCTAAAATTTTCTTGACCAAAAATATGATCTAAAATTGATCTAATAATATAATTAGCATGGGTATCACAATGTACAAAAATTGACCCATCTTCCTTTAAAACCTGATGTAGAACAGCTAACCTATCATGAATAAATTTTGCATAGTCTTGATGACTTTCCCATAAATCATCATAGCTAAATTCAGATTGTCTATCTCTTGTTTTCAAAGAATGCTGTTTTTGAGTAAAAAAAGGAGGATCTAAATAAATCAGATTAACGGAATTTTGCTGCATTCCTTGGACAATATCAAGACAGTCTCCTTGAATAATATTGTAAGTATTGTTCATAGTTTTTAATAGGTTAATCAATTATTATTCATCAGAAGCTGTATTTTGATCCGCAATTCTTTGTAAAATTGCTTTTAAATCTATGCCTGTTCTTTCAGTTACATAGTTCCATGCACTCTCTCCATAGTAATATTCACCGCCAATACCCTTATAAAGTGTCTCTAAAGTTTGTTGAATTCTGATAGCTTGTTGCCTATTGGGGTAATAAAACATAATACGAATAGGTTTATAACCTGCGGTTGATATAGCTTTGATTCTAGTATGTTCTTTTGTAATATGATCTCCATCTGTTGTTGCATCTCTCCATTTAATTTCAATGGCATTATTTCCTTCTAAACAATCAATTTCAAATGTTTTCGGTCTTGAACCCAGAGTATTAGTAATTTTGACTGATTTTGAATCAGGGTATTTTTCTAGGAAAGATAATTGAGTAGCCTTCTCTAAAAATGAACCTGCATATTTATATAAAAAACGACCTTTGTTTTGATAAATATCTATTAATCTTCCTTCTTGCTCAGTGATGCCCAAAACTCTATAGATTAGAAAATGAGAGGTGTCATCAACTTTCATTTCTTCTAAACGAAAGTTGATTTGTTTTAGTAGAGCTTCGGAAGATTTTTGTGCTAAATTATGGATTTTTTCTTCCAAACTTGAATTCGTGATAGATGCCATAAATTAAATAATATTTTTATAGACAAGTATAAGTTATATTTAATTAACATTATGATGGAATAGTTTGATTATAGCTTTAAGTTGTTCATCATGTCAATATATTTAATACTAGATTCTCGATTCATTATTCCCTATTCCCTACTCTCCAAAATTTCAACAGTCCCTTGATAACCATCAACTCGCACCCGTTGACCGTCTTTTAAATAGGTAGTAGCGCCTTGAATATTCATCACCGCCGGGATGCCATATTCCCTGGCGATAATTGCGCCGTGAGAAAGTTGTCCACCGACTTCAGAAATAATCGCTTTTGCTGTTAAGAGAATTGGCGACCATCCCGCATCGGTATAGGGAACTACGAGAATCATATTCTCAGTTTGATCAATAATATTGGTTAAACTCCGGCAGATTTTAACGGTTCCTTCTACACAGCCAATACTAGCAGGAATACCTTGTAAAAAAGCCGGATTTTGTATGGTTTTTGATCGAGGTTTCGGTAATATATTACCATAGATAATAGCCGGAACAGTGCGATCGCTATCTTCTATGAAAATTTGCCTCCGTTGACTAATTTTAGAGACAAAATCCGTGGCAATATCTGATTTTATCCAATCTTTAATTTCATCCCATTCTAAATAGAAAATATCTCCAGCATTTTCTAATACTCCCTGGGTTATTGCTTGGGATTCTATGGCTAATATTGTCCATCGTAAATGAGCTAAAAGTTTACCGTAAATTTCAGCGATTTGGCTTTTTGTTAGGGTGCGTTGATAACATTGTTTTTGCCGCCATCTTTCCCATCGGGTTAAGTTGGAAACCGTTAAATTTTCTATGCGGTAGTTAGGATTTTTAACGATTTTAAAGAGCATTTCTTTTAATATCTCTGGTTGTTCTAACCAATTAGGAACAGAAATATCGGTTCCGACTTCACTTAAATAGCCGTAGGTTTGTAACCAAGTTTCAAATTGTTGATTTTTAGCTAAAATTTGATTAAAGGATTCATGGGTTATTTGTTCGGGTTCTTTGAAGGTTTCTCTGATGTTATTGGCAATCGTTTGTAATGCTTCTATTGAGGCAATTTCTGGGGCGGTTTGGGTTGGTATCCAGCTATCAGATACTTTAAATAATGTTCGTCGAATTGCTAACCCAATCGGGGCTATTATATTATAAAAAGTGGCTGATTTTAATATAGTTTGAATGGTTTCACACCGTTCTAAAAGTTGGGTTAAAGTTAGGGATTCTAGGGACAATTCCGCCTCTAATTGTTGCAATATTGGTAAAAATAGCTGTTCTAAATCCTCTTGAAAATCCTGATCTAAATGTCGTTCTCGTTGAATTAATCGCCATAAACCTGCTAAGGAAGGTAAGAGTTTACCAATTGGAGGTTTTCCCATTTTTTGTCCTCGGACTAAAAACTCTAACCCCTGTTCTGGTAGTCCCATTAAGGTAAAGATTTCCCCTAATAAGGTGGCGTTAAAATAGGCGTGAGAACCGAATAATGTAGCGGTTTGATTAAAGTCTAATTTTGCTACTTTTTTCCCTAAAACTAAGGTAAATATTTCTCCCCAAACCCCGCAGGTTAAGGGGCGATTAATTGACCAAGTTAGGGGGGGAATTACCCCAGGAATCACTTCTGCGGCAATGGTTCGCGTCCAAATGGGGTGTAAATTGGTAATGGGACGAGTTTGCAAAATCCAGACTTTTACCCCATCCCAACACCACTCAATATCTTGGGGTAAACCATGATAAAAGGTTTCTATTTCTTGGGCGAGTTTGACTAATTCCAAAATAACTGTTTTTGGTAAAATATCAGGTAGTTCTAAATCATCAATAGAGGTATTAATTTCTATTTCTAAATGAATCGGAGTAAATTGCCCGCCAACAACGGATTCTGCCCCTCCTGGTAAGGCTTCAATAATAATTTGTGAACCGCCATCTAAGGGGTTACGAGTAAATATTACCCCGGCGACTTCACTGACTAAATAGGGTTGAATTAATACGGCTATTCCCATATCAGGAAGTTGTTGATTTTGACGATAGGAAATGGCTTCTGGAGTCCAATAGGATTGACGACATTGAATAATTGCCTCGTGTAATTCTGAAGCGGAATAAACAGGGCCAATGGTTTGATATTGTCCCGCGGCTGAAGCATAGTTACTATCTTCTCCCACCGCAGATGAACGGACAATTAAGGGAAAATTAATCGGATCAATTTCTTTTTTACAAGAAATATTTACATCTTCTAAACGGTTAATTGCTGGCAAAATCCATCCTAAAGTAACTTTAAATCCTGCCCGTTTTAATTCACTTAATCGGGTGGCTTTTTCGCCACATTGTTTAATATTTAGTTTATTTTCTAAAGCAAAAAACTGTTGTTTCATATACAATCCTAAATCATCTTTTTGAGCTAAATTAATCATCACTAATTCAATAGATAACCCCATAACTGCCACCAATTCCCCAGGAGACAAAGGAGGAGATTCAGGGGTTTGATGCCAAAACCAGACCCAAAATGGCCCACTTAAACACCCTAAACGGGAAGCCCAAAGTCGGGAGGAATATTTAGAAATTGGCAATAATAAATAACTGAATCTCCAGATGAATAATCCGGTGATTCCGCTACTAATCGCAATAATTGGAGAATAAACTAATATTCCCCAGGTTGCATTGGTAACTCCGCCTCCTTTAGCAACAAAATATCGTCCTGCGACTAATAAAATTAAACTCACCAGTTGCCAAACTGGAGCATTTGGGAATAAAATCTTAGCAGTAATAACTGGAATAATTCCTCGTGCTATTTCTAGGATAACAGCAATAATTCCCGCTTGTTTTCCTCCTTGATAAAAAGCGGCGGAAACGCTAATATTTCCTGTGCCTAATTCTGATAATTTTTTGCCAGATAGGAGTCGGACAACCCAACCCGTTAGGGGTAATGTCCCCAAACTAAAGCTACCTGCTAATAGTAATACAATCACCCAAAAAGACATCAGAAATATTCTCCGGTAATCAGTAAGACCTTCAGCATCAGATCCTAGGGTTAATTGGGGTAGGATGTCATCAATAGAATCTTTAACATTTAATTAACCAAAAATGAGATAATAGTCAAGGTATCATTATAATTAAGGAAAAATCAACATTATGGCAAGTAGTAATACTCTATGGATTCCGATTGCAGTGCTGATTGTCGGATTTGTAGCGGCGGTGGGTATTGGATCAATTGCTTGGTATAACTCCAAGCGTCCCCCAGGTTGGGAAGATAAACAAAGACCGGATTATGTTCCTGAAGTGAATCAAGAAGATGAGAATAAATAAGGGTTAAGATTAATTTAACCATAAAGACAAAAAAATACATAGAGCTTTTCAATATCCTCGGAACTTATTGATCTGCTTTTAAGAGGAAAGTCGGGAAGAATACTCGCTTTTCCCGACTTTCAACTAAAAGCAATGGTCTTGAACAATTCTCCTCCAGCAATCAAATTTAAGGGCAAATCAACAAGGGTTTAGTTTTTCTTACCCTTGGGAAATTGGTTGATTTGGGCTGACCCATAAAAGATGAGGGAATTGTTTTGAATTCGCAATCTATCTACTTTTAATTGGGTTCCATCTAAGGCAAATTTGTCCAGATCTAATAAATCATTAACATGGTTGACTAGGGCTTGACTGAGGTTAATTTCCTCCTGGTTTCCGCTATATTGAACGTCAATAAATTGGATTTTCCGACGATCTTCCACCTCGACTTGAGTGGTGAAATCAACTTGGACGGGTTCTTCTGCATTTCCGAGTAAAATTCCCGATTGAATTCTAAGATTTTTCTCAGGAGTAACTGTCATCAGGGTTTTTGTAAAGGTTAAGGATTCTCCCTGATATTGCAAGCGCTGGAGTTTTTCTACCACAAAGGGTGTGTTAAAAGAGTCTGTCAAGTCCTCTTCGGTTAATACCACCCGCAAACTAGCTTGAGTGGGTTGTCGTAACTTGACTTGACCTGTAAAAATCGCGCTGAAATCAATGGACACCGCCTGCACATAGAGTTCCATGACAGCAATGCGGAGGCCATTGTACATCAGCATCCCGTTACCGATAAAATCGAAACCATCGACGCTTCCCTGCAAAAGCTTGGCTACAGGTTCCGCCCGAACGTTGGCTTCAATTTTTTCAGAACGTTTGAATAAAGCTGCGATCGCAGCCCCAACCACCTTACTGACAAGGCGATCGCCACTTTGATTCTGAAAAGAAGTGCTTCCAAACAAAGCCTGTACCATTCCTATTGCTCGTTAGCTGACTTCCCTATTATAACTTTTTATAAAGTTTTATAACAATTAGTAATGCTTATCAACAGAATAAGGATGGGTGGGGGTGTGGTGGGATCAGAACAGGGAACAATGAATTCGTTTGCTGGACTTATAAGTAAGTGTCTTAACGGGACTTAGACAAAATCTAGCCCGAAAACAGACTCAAACCCAGTCACAGTAAAAATTCAAGGTAAATTTATGCTTTTTCTTGTTGTGACTGGGTTTGAGCCTCATTTACCCCTATCGAACTAAATCGCTTTGCCAGAGAGGGATAGAGGCTGATTTTATCTCTAAATTTGTCTAAGTCCCATTAGTAGTATTTAAAATTGGGTTGATTTAGCATAACAAAATTATCAAATAAACTGTAATATCAAACTCCCGTTAAAGTTAAGAAGAACGGCGTTTATCTGGAATTGGTAAGCCATACAGGAATAAATGTAAAATCTCTGTAAAATTTCATCAAGGGATATGGATGTAATCATTTAAAATATCCTAAACTACTGAGTTGATTAACTGCCTCTATGAACGGCTTTATATCAGATAATTTTTGAGATTTAACGGGAATAATGCCTTGACGTTCTACTACTATTTCATCTTCATCATTTTGCCTCAATTAACAATAAGGTAGAGACGTTAAATTTAACGTCTCTACAAGGGTTCACTAATGAATCAACTCAATGGCTCGTTTCGTCAACGCCTCGGAAGTAATACCATTAAATGCCATTAATTCCCCTGCACTGGCAGTGGTTTCCCCCCGTTTCCAAGCGAAAGTATCCCGCTTAGAATTGCTGCGTAACATAATCGGTTCTAACATCAAACTGGAACCACCTGTTACTCCAATTAACGCATCTCCAGCAAACAGTTGATTAAAGGTTTCATCACTGGCAAAATTGTTATCGGGTTCGGAACAAGTCTCGGATAAAACATCGTGAGAACGATATAAACGCCGAGGGTTAATAACAGAAACAATTCGCACTCCAATCCCTTCAGTTTCTAAAAATGCCGCCGCTTCAAACACCGGAATTAAGGTCATATCGCCAATTACCGCAAACACCACGGTTTTATCCCCTGGAACTTCCTGTAAGACCACCGCCCCATCTTTTAACCCTTGATCAGTTTGCTCAAAGGTGGTGCGGATGGGTAAGGGGGACTTACTGGCGGTGATAATAATGCTCTTATTTTTAGTATTTAAAGCCCAATTATAGCACACTTGAATGCTATTGGCATCGGGAGGAAACACCGGAAAAACGTTCCCACTTCGCATCATAGCTGCGAAATAGGCCTCAATTTCAGGCCGTTGGTGTGTCCAACCATTGCGACCCTGTTCTAAGGCTCCGGCGGTGAATAAACACACCGTTGAGGGGGTAGGACGTCGTAACTCAGCCATAGCTTGAGCTACGGTTTGCAAAACTGGCACACCGTTAATCGCAAAAGACTCATAAGAACACCATAATGTTCGGGCTCCTAATAGGGATAATCCCACCGCTAACCCGGCACAAGCATCTTCGCTTAAGGGTTCATAAACTTGCCCTTGGGGTTGTTGAAAATAAATATTATCCGTTGTTGGGTGAATAATCTTTAATCCCTGGTTAATATTGTTAATTCCCGAAGCCGCATTTCCATCGGCATTGGTAACAATAAAATGGGGATCTTTTTGCCCAACATGAACAACTAACGCCCCCATTGCCGTTGTTGAAACCTTGGGATCACCGCCAACAGCATATTCTTCTAGGGGTAATTCTCCCAGATCCGCTAAATGGTAATCAAACTCTGTGACAACGGTTTTGGCTGCTGGGCCACCACTAGAACGCTCTAAATTTGTCCGCACTAATTCCCAAGCCGCCACAGGTAAGGCCCGTTCTTTTAAAGCGTTAATAATATGGGGACTATCTAAGGTATCCCCTGGATAAAGATTATGGGATTTTGCACCCAGGGCGTGAACTCCCGCTCCTTTCAATTGTTTAATAATAAACACCGTTAGTTTACCCTCTAAAGCCGATTTTGCAGCTTTATCCATTGCCACTAAAATTGCTTGGGTAAATTCAATTCGTTTATTAATAGAAAAGGCGGTACTATCAACATAATCACCCGCTTGATTTTGATCATCAAAATCCTTAGCATTGACTAAAATTACTTCTGAAAATCCATTTCCTTTCCAGTAGGCAATCATTTCTGCATTAGTTTTCGTCGAAACCATGCTATGATGCTCTTGACTGTAACCATTCCAAACCAACACAGGCAAGAAATTAGTCACTTCAGGATAGGCGGTATGGAAGTGCATCATGCTACTCATGGGGTACGGTTCCCCCATGCCCCCATCGCCGAGAGTGAAGGGAAATAGGACGTTCCGGTGTAACAGGGCTGCGGCCATGGCAAAATGTTGTCCCTGTCCCAACGGCCCGGCGGGGTTGAGCAAGCCAGGAATAAAGCCAGAAAGGTGGCCAAGTAGTCCATGTTTTTCGCGAAAGCGATCGCGCAATTGTTGGACGGTGACAATTCCCATATCCTCCAGGGAGCGATCCAAGAAGACCGCACTATAAAATCCTGGGGCATGGTGTCCCACTTCTGTCATAATATTTTTATGACCCAGCATCACCAAGGCCGCATAAGCTTCCACACTAGAAGCAAATCCTCCAGGGTGTCCAGAGGCTTTACTGGCGGTGACTTGTAAGGTCAAATAACGCAGGGCATCGGCATAGAGTAAGGTTTGATAGGCAGCCTTAGTATCATGGGCATCGGAAATTGATACAGTATTTTCAGCAATAATTGGGGTATTCCCATAGCGGTCGAATTCGGGGAAACTGTCTTTAAAATACTGAATTCCTTGACAAAATTCTGGTATTGTTGTTGTCATATTTAATCCCTTCTCGGTCATTCTAATTTTTTGAGTTAAGATTTATTTTACAATTGCTTGTCCCTAAAAATGATTTTATTTTTGAAACCGATAAATAAATTAAAATCATTGATGTCAATGAATAGAGAGAAAATTAGTTTACTATTGGGGTCTCCGGGGAGTATTTAAACCTGGTTGCAAAATTTTTGTATATAGTTAATATAGAAGAAACGATAACCTAATTTGATCACTCTGAAACTTTGATTATGAATACACAACTTCCTCCCGCATCCCCACGTCCAGCTTTTCAAGAAAAAGTATATTGGATTTCTGATCCGCTTAATTATATGGATACCCATACCCAAAAATATGGGGATATTTTTAGTAATTATATTCTGGGGGCAAAAACTCCTTGGGTTTTCGTGAGTCATCCCCAAGCCATTCAGAAAATTTTAACCGATGATATCTTTGAAGCTCCAGGTGCTTTTAATAAAATTTTACAGCCTTTAACCGGAGATAATTCTATCTTTATGTTAGAGGGCGATCGCCATAAACGAGAACGGAAATTATTAATGCCCTCTTTTCATGGGGAAAGAATGCGAGATTATGGGGAATTAATCACAGATATTACCCAAAAAGTCATCGGTCAATGCTCCGAAGGACAGTCTTTTACTGCCCGAGAAACCCTGCAAGCAATTTCTTTAGATGTGATTTTAAAAGTGGTTTTTGGGGTCTATGCGGGAGAACGATATAGTCAGTTAAAACGTTTGTTATCAGGAATATTAGACGTTTTTAAATCTCCTTTCAGTTCTAGTTTTTTATTCTTTCCTATTTTACAACAAAATTTAGGCTCTTGGAGTCCTTGGGGATATTTCTTAAAACAACGCCAACAAATTGACGAGTTATTATATACCGAAATTCGAGAACGTCGTGAAAACCTCGATGAATCTCGTAAGGATATGCTGCATTTAATGATGGCTGCCAGGGATGAAGAAGGCAACCCGATGACGGATCAAGAATTACGAGATGAATTATTAACCTTATTATTTGCTGGGCATGAAACCACAGCTACGGCAATGTCCTGGGCTTTATATTGGATTCATAGCCAGCCAGAAGTCCATAAAAAACTAATTCAAGAGTTAAAAAGTTTACCTGAAAATGCTGAGGGAATGGATATTTTTCGCTTACCCTATTTAACAGCAGTTTGTCAAGAAACCTTGCGAATTTATCCCGTGGCAATGTTAACATTTGCTCGAACCAATAAAGAATCTGTCGATTTAATGGGTTATCAATTACCGCCAAAAACTCCAGTAGTCGGCTGTATTTATTTAACCCATCGACGGGAAGACTTATATCCGCAAGCAGATCAATTTAAACCGGAACGCTTTTTAGAACGTAAGTTTTCCCCCTATGAATTTCTTCCCTTTGGAGGAGGAAGTCGTTTATGTATAGGAATGGCTTTAGCTCAATATGAAATGAAGTTAGTCTTGGCTACAATTTTGTTGAATTATGAGTTAAATTTGTGGGAAAAACAACCGGTAAAAGCGGTACGTCGAGGGGTAACTTTAGCCCCCAAAGGCGGGATTAAAATGCAACTACTAAAGAAACTTCCACTTCATATTATTTTTTAAGATCCCGAATGAAATCTTGATAAAATTTTGCATGGGAACCTGTAAAATTATCCATATTTTTATTGGTTAAATATCCTCTGGATTTAGTATGGGGATTTTCAACATAACTATAGATGGATTTTGGATAATTTGGATCTTCATGCCATCTAATATTAAATGCTGCATATTTCGGAAAAAATTGCATCTCAGCATAACCTTTAATCTGATCATATATCCACCAAGCTAATGCTGTCCAGTCTTTAGTCCGTTCATAATAGGGAATAAAAGAAGTGACAATAATACAAGCCGTTGCTCCCATATAACCATTTTTATCTCGTCTATCCCAAATATGAGCCGCATAATTGCTTTCATTTGAGGCACAATTATATCGACCTACGCCTTTAGCATTCACTTCACAAGACCGATAAGCCGAACGAATACTAATTCTTCCGAGGGCATCTTGTAGAGGTTCTAGTACATTTTCACAGAGGTTTTTTCCGGCTGCGATCGCTAATTCTGGATCATCGGGTATATTAGGAATACCCTCTATTTGAGAAATTTCTGAGTATAGAAATTCCCGCATAAAAAAACTTTTAGAAAGTTGTACCCGTCCGAGTTCTTCTAACGCTTTAACAGTTTCTGGTTTTCTCATAGCATTATTCATTTCATCCATCATTTATTTGAAGGATTTTATGCCCAGATTATTACAAATTTGCGGATAAATTCTTTACGCTTCATACCGCTATTTTTTCTTCTTGGTAATTACCATTAGCAGCATTAATAGCATCTTGGCGATTAAATTCTAATGCCTCTTCCAACGTAGTTTTAAGACTTGCCAATAATTGATCACGGGAAGATTCTTGACAATTCACTCCTGGAATTTCTTCAATCCAGCCAATCCACCAATTCCCATCTTGTTTAATAATTGCCGTATAGGTATTGCTCATATTTAGCCTATTTTACATTGCTCTTAGGGTACAAATTAAAACATAATCCCAGTATAACTGATTTGGTTCTGAGTTGGTATGGGGCGATCGCTATTTTTAAAAGATGTATAATACCTTGGTCTGTAGGGATGTGATGTGATCGCGCTATACTAGATTAACAACGATTAGGAGGATATAGCCCATGTCTTTTGAGATTAAATTGAGTGAAGAATTTGTTAAAATTCAAAAAATATTAGAAAATTTACAGGATTTACAAGAGTTAAGAACAGCACAGCAAGAAGAACAAGAAAGTCCTACTTTTTCTTTAGATGAAGTTAAGCAAATATTGAATTTATCTTAGTTTAAATCGGAAACCGAGAAACTGGGTTTCTGAAAACCCCAGGAGGAATTAAAATGGTTTGGAATTTTGCTGAAGGAATGATAACAGCAATTCAAGGATTTTTTGCACCGCAAACAGTGGTAGCGATGGCGCAACGACAAAATACAATTGATCAAATTGAAACTCAGTTTTATTTAGAAGCAAATCGCCAAGAATTTCAGGCAGAATTAGAAGGTTATAGAATAGCTTCTCAATTCAACTTACAAGAACGTCAACAAACTTTTCAAGCGTCTTTAGAAGGGTTAAAAATTGATGCTCAATTTGCCATGCAAACCAGGGGGCAAGAATTTCAAGCCGATTTGGAAGGGGTAAGACAAAAATTCAATCGAGAACTTGAAGACTATCGCCAATTTTGCGAAAATGCGCGACTGCAAAAACGACAAGATTTTGAAGCCGAACAGTTAGCAAGACGCTTACAACATGAACAACGATTAGAAGAATACCGTCGGGAAACTCAACTAACATTATCTCGCGTTCAATTATTAACTGCGATAGAACTCGCCGATGATCAAGCAATTCGAGACACTTTTCCCCTAAAAACTCCAGCTATAGTGATTTTAGATGCTTACAAAATCTATCAAGAAAATTATCGGAATATTCCGCTTTTAGTGATTATTTCACCTCCAGTATTAGAGTTTGAAAAATTTCTCAATGCTTCCCAAGGTTTTAGTAAAATAGAAGATTCCTTAACAGATCAAGTGCAGGAATTTTGCAAATATTATCCCCTCACCAGTCAGGAAAGACCTGTCAGATATCAAGGTGCAGATTGGGAAAGCAAATCTTCTCATGGTAAGATTGCAGTGGATATTTTGCATCATGTCCTTAAATCAATTCCTACTGTGGTTTTAGAGTCTAAAGTTGATGGGGATTTGCTACGGATTTATTTAGCAGGTTGGGATATGCTAGAAAAAGTCCCTCATTATGAAAAAGTGCTGACGGTTCCCTGGAAAGAAGTTTTGTATCCCATCGCCTGCAAATATGCCCAAGAGTGGCGAGAGTACCGAATGAAGTTATTAGAAAAAGGCAGAAGTTTAGAGGATCTGAAGCGACGGGGTGGGGATGATGAACTGAATCTTTTAATTTTAGAAGAAGAGGAAGAAGACCGTGAGTTTGGCAGAAGCGGTCAGCACGATTATAAATACAATGTGCGGGAAGATAAATATATTCGAGAACTGGCGCAATTTTTAGGGATTTGTCATTGTATTTTAGTCGGTTTGATG